>Ga0209986_10000879_pt1 | contig 29507 bp, 27 predicted proteins | sample BlataG_FD_183168 | JGI IMG/M metagenome (GOLD analysis project Ga0209986, IMG submission 183168) | Deep subsurface microbial communities from Black Sea to uncover new lineages of life (NeLLi) - Black_00105 metaG (SPAdes) (version 2) | ecosystem: Environmental > Aquatic > Marine > Oceanic >...
ACCGGCTGAAATCCCGCTAAGTGAAGCGGTGGCTATGTCACAGAATAAAGAGATAGCCAAGATTAGGGTGGAAGGTGATGCGCTAAATATTACTGCCACCGACGGTACCGACTTCATTGCCTTTAAGGAAAGTAACGCCAGTATCTATGATATTAATGGACTCAACCTTGAAGGGGTGACCGTTGATATAGAGGGGTCATCAGGATTTAACTGGGGTGGATTGCTGATTAACTTTCTGCCTCTTCTGCTCTTTGGTGCCTTGTTGTTCTTCCTATTTCGCCGGGCACAAGGAGCTAATACCCAGGCAATGAGTTTTGGTCGCAGTCGAGCCCGACTGTTTCCAGCTAATAGACCTACGGTAACCTTTGACGATGTAGCCGGGGTAGAGGAAGCCAAGCAAGAATTGCACGAAGTGGTGGAGTTCCTCAAATCGCGGGAGAAGTTTCAGAGTCTAGGAGCACGTATCCCGAGAGGCGTACTGCTAGTAGGTCCACCAGGCACCGGAAAAACGCTGCTGGCCCGAGCGATAGCTGGCGAGGCCGAGGTGCCCTTCTTTTCTATCAGCGGCAGTGAATTTGTCGAGATGTTCGTTGGTGTTGGCGCCTCCAGGGTGCGTGACCTCTTTGACCAGGCTAGGCGCAATACCCCGTGTATCATCTTCATTGACGAGATCGATGCTGTAGGTCGCCACCGCGGTTCCGGGCTGGGCGGCAGCCATGACGAAAGGGAGCAAACGCTTAATCAGATTCTGACCGAGATGGATGGCTTTGACACTAATACCAGCGTGATTGTTATGGCGGCGACTAACCGTCCTGATATACTTGACCCGGCTTTACTCCGCCCTGGCCGCTTTGACCGACGAGTAATTCTTGACCGACCAGATATTAACGGTCGAATAGGAATCCTCAAGGTTCATACCAACGGCAAACCACTTGGTGACTCAGTTAGCCTAGAGGTGATAGCCAAACAGACAGCCGGTTTTAGTGGTGCTGACCTGGCAAACCTAGTCAATGAGGCAGCTATCCTAGCCGCCAGACGTGATAAGAAGGCTATTGATATGCCGGAGCTAGAGGAGTCTATAGACAAGGTGATAGCTGGCCCAGAACGAAAGAGCCGGAAGATAAGCCCTAAGGAAAAGGAAGTCACCGCCTACCATGAGGCAGGACATGCCCTTGTCGCTAAAATGCTGCCTAATACTGACCCGGTTCACAAGATCTCGGTAGTAGCCCGTGGTATGGCGCTTGGTTACACCAAGACACTCACCGAAGACCGGTACATGTGGACACGCTCCCAATTCAATGATATGTTAGCCAGCCTGCTAGCTGGACACACCGCCGAGGAGCTAATTTTCAACGAAATTACAACGGGAGCTGGAGACGATATCGAGCGAGCCACCAAACTGGCGCGCAAGATGGTTACCGAATACGGGATGAGTGACAAACTCGGACCACGAACCTTTGGACAAAAAGAGGAGTTGGTCTTCCTCGGTCGGGAAATCTCCGAGCAAAGAGACTACAGCGACAAGATAGCCGAACAGATTGATGATGAAGTCCATAATATTATCCAGCACGCCCATGAAGTAGCTAAGAAGATTCTCACCGAAAACAAGCCAAAGCTAATGCAAATCGCTGAAAGACTCATTACTAAAGAGACCCTGGAAGGCGAAGAGCTGGAATCACTATTTAATGAACCTGTACCGTCACCTCCAGCTGAAGCTGTGGTGACATCCTAGTCACCTAGATGACATCAGAGCTGGTCTCAACCAAGACCAGCTCTTTATTTTTGGCGAGATAAGCCTGACTAAGATTTTGGAACTCATAGTTTTGGGGTGACAAAATAAAAAGGAGGTAATAAAATGCAAGCTGATGTAGTTAATCGTCGTTTGGTCAAGTTCATCTGGGCGGCAGCTATCTTCTTTGCCTGGACTCTGATTCAGGGGGCTATTGAGGGGGCTGTACCATCAGTGCACGCACTTACGCAAGCAGGACCGGGAGGTTTGATAACAAGTGCTCATACTCATGTCGGCCTCCTGGGCTGGATGTCCCTGTCACTAATGGCAGCCATCTATTATGTCATGCCAATTCTCAGTGGCAAGACAATTGTTTGGCCCCGACTCATAGACTGGATATTCTGGATTGCTGTCATTTCTGGGGTAGCTGCCAGTATTTTGATGATAATTGGCGGCGTGGTTGGTGGTAGTGCCTTTGCCGCTGGGGTGAAAGGCCCACAGCTTGAGGCTCTGGTTGCTGCCTATGCCATGCCGGGTGGTATTATGTGCACAATTACTGCCATTGCTGGTCTAATGTTTGTCGTGCAAATACTGACCTCGCTTGCCCGGGGTTCTAAGGCAGCAGTTACTTCTTCCGCCTGATAATATAATCTGCCAGTTGTATCAAGGCTTGGCGACTGGGATTATCCGGTAACCGGCTAAGATTATGGCAAGCCTTGGTGCAATAATCAGCGGCAACGTTGTAGCATTCTTGAACAATTGGTGAGTTACCAATTAATTCTATTGCCAACGGTATATGTTTTTGCTTATCCCCGCTTTCTTGAAATAGTCTCTTTACCGGATTATCCTCAGGATAACGCTCCAAAACGAGCATTGCTGGTAGAGTAAGGGTGCCTTGAGCTAAATCCGAGCCTACGGGCTTGCCCAATTCCTCTTCAGTACCAATAAAATCCAGGATATCATCCACAATCTGAAAGGCGACGCCAAGGTTATGACCATAGTCTTTCAGAAGCTCAATCGATTCCTCTGGTGCCTGGCTCAAAATAGCCCCTGACTCGGTAGCCATGGAGAACAGGGAAGCGGTCTTACTGGAAACCCTTTGGAAATAGTCGTCACGAGTCTGCTTCAGATTGAAAGCGTTAAAGGCTTGATTCAACTCTCCGCTGGAAATAGTCATAATGGTTTGGACGGTGAGCCTTATTGCCCGCAGATTTCCAGTGCTAGCGGCAAACTCTCCCGCCTTGGCAAAAAGGTAGTCTCCCAATAGTACTGCCTGCTCTTCACCCCACACCGAGTTGATCGTTGGCCTACCCCGGCGAACTGAGGACTTGTCGATAGCATCATCATGAACCAGGGTAGCGGTATGAAGAAGTTCGACGGCGGTAGCCATAGGTAAAAGGTAATCAAGGTTGTAGTCGTAAAACTTGCCTACCAGTAGGGTAAGCACCGGACGAATTCGCTTGCCACCACCCTTCAGGCTATAGCCTAACAGCTTAGCCAGCCAGGGAAAATCAACCTTACTGACTGACCTTAGCTTATCCTCTACCTTGCTTAAATCTTCCTGAATAGGTCCATAAATTTTGTTAGTCGGCAAGATTCTCCTTATTAGGTCGTTTAGTAACCTATCCCCCTGACCCCCTTCCCTTAATAAGGGAAGGGGGGAGTGTAGGTGAGAGAGGGGCCTCGCCCCTCTCTAAAGTCTCTTCCCCCTCTCCTTCTCAAGGAGAGGGGGATTAAGGGGGTGAGGTTAATAAATAATCTCTCCTTATTTGGCAAGCCAGCATGGGGAGTTTAGCAGCAACGGGTACCTCCCACCCGACTAGTCTCCTCTTCTACCAAGTCTTCATCCAATTTGGAAAACAGGGGCTCAGGGGAAAGTAGTCTCTGCCCCGGTGGTGGAACATGTAGCTGCCAGCCATCATCTTCTACTCTGCCGTCAAAACCAAGAAAGTTATGCAACCTCTGAGAGCTAAAGGGCAGGAAGGGATACAGCACGGTGCTCAGTGCTGAAAGTACGGTAATGGCTACATATAAAGCAGTAGCTGAAGCCTGCCTATCCTGTTTAATTATTTTCCAAGGAGATTTGTCATCGAGGTAGCGATTGGTCTCCTGAGCTAAGGACATAGCCGACTTCATTGCCTCCTTAAAATGGCAATGGTAAAGAAGCCCATCCACTGTATTAAGGGTATCCTCCGCCATACCAATGACAGCCTGACTCTGACTATCAAATTCTCCAGCCACTGGCACACAGCCATCGAAGCTACGATAGACAAAGGTGAGCACCCGATGAACCAGGTTTCCATAGGTAGCCACTAGCTCATCATTGTTGCGGCGAACGAACTCACGCCACGAAAAATTGGTGTCCCCGGTTTCTGGCATATTTATCGAAAGTAAATAGCGCAATGGGTCTGGGTCATAGCGTGATAGATAATCAGGCAACCAGACTGCCCAATTACGGCTGGTAGAAAGTCGCCTGCCCTCGATAGTCAAGAACTCGTTAGCCGGAACATCGTAAGGAAGATTGAGGTCATCATAGCCCATCAACATCGCTGGCCAGATAATGGTGTGGAAGGGAATATTATCCTTACCTATAAAATAATAGCTCTTTACATCGCCCTGCCAGAAAGAACGCCACTTTTCCTGATCCCCACTAGACTTAGCCCACTCCTTAGTCGCTGACAGATAGCCAATGACTGCCTCAAACCACACATAGATACGCTTGTTCTCAAAACCATCAACGGGCACCGATATTCCCCATTCTATATCCCGAGTAATAGCCCTATCCTTCAGCCCCTGCTCCAAATAGCGCGTAGTAAAGTTAAGGACATTCGGTCTCCAGTGGGTCTGCTGTTTCACCCAGGCTAAAAGCCTATCCTCAAAGGCAGTGAGTTTAAGGAAAAAGTGCTCCGAATCCCTGAACTGGGGAGTAGTAGCACACAAGCGACAATGAGGGTCTAGTAACTCCACCGGATTCACCGGTTTGCCGCACTCGTCGCACTGGTCACCCCGAGCCCCAGCCGAGTCACAATAGGGGCAAGTGCCTTCAACATAGCGGTCGGCCAAGAAGCGCTGGCAATGAGGACAATAGGGTTGCGATACGGTAGCCTTATAAATATAGCCCCGATCAAGAAGGGTGAGGAAAATGTCGTGAGCTACCTCAGCATGGTTGGCAGTGCCGGTAGTGGTAAAAAGGTCAAAGGAGATACCCAACTTCTGCCACGAATCAAGAAACTGTTGATGATATTGGGTAGCTATCTCACTAGGCGCCTTCCCCTCCTGCTCAGCCTTGATAGTTATTGGTGTGCCATGCTGGTCTGAACCCGATACCATCAATACCTCGTTCCCCTTAATGCGGTGGTAGCGGACAAATATGTCAGCTGGTAAATATGCTCCGGCAACATGGCCCAGATGCAGCGGACCGTCAGCATAAGGCCAGGCTACACCAATAAAGATTTTCTCACTCATAGTCTATTTCCAAAGTAATACGCTCATTCAGGAAAGAAGGTGAGTATCTGATCCCCTTTCTCAATTCTATAGCGAGCGTAGCCCTTTCTCAGGCAGCAATCAACACAATAGCGTGCCGTCTCACCTTTTTCAACTTCAACACCATCTTTCTCTTCAACGGCTAAATAGCGCTCAAGATACGGTATAATGCGGTGACAATCATCACATTGCACCTCTCCCAAAGATATACAGCCTCGGCGCATCTGTCAACTCCTTTCAAGCTAGCTTGAGCCAAGCTCGATACAGCTCCTTCCGTGATAAACCGGTTTCCTTACTCATCCTGGCTATCGCCTCTTTAGCCGTTGCCCCTGACTGGCGCAGATGGTGTAGCTGCCTCTCAATATCCTCGGTCAACTGTGGTTTATCCTTACCGCCCCTGCCTTCAACAACTAGCGTAAACTCCCCTCTTGGCTCGTTAAAGTGCTCTATGGCCTGGCTTATTGTTCCCCGGAAAACCTCTTCATGAACCTTAGTCAGTTCGCGACAAACGGCTATTCTTCTATCTCCCAGAATAAGCAGCATATCGTTTAGTGCCGCCAGCAGCCGATGAGGGGTTTCCAAGACTACAATAGTGCCATATTCATCAGCCACCGACTGTAGAAGGCGCTGCCGGCCACCAGCCTTATGTGGCAGATAGCCAATGTAAACAAACTTATCCGTCGGCAGCCCGGAGACAACCAAAGCCATGATAATAACCGAAGGTCCAGGAATGGGAACCACCGGGAAGCCTCGCTGGTTAGCCGCCACGATTAGTTCGTAACCAGGGTCGGCTATGCCTGGCGTTCCAGCATCAGAGACCAGAGCCACATCTCCCTCTTCAAGGCAGCCTAGAATATAATCCAGTTTAGTCCACTTATTGCGCTCATGATAACTAGTCATAGGTGTCTTAATATCATAGGTAACAAGAAGCCGTTTCGTTCGGCGAGTATCTTCAGCAGCAATAAGCTTTACTTCACTCAAGGTACGGAGGGCACGCAACGAAACATCCCCTAAATTACCAATAGGGGTAGCCACAACGTAAAGGGTAGGCATTGCCTTCTATCTTCTTTGATTTTACACCCAGCCGAATCGCGTATTTCCGTAGTAGACCTTAGCTATTATAACCCACACCTCTTCACCTGTCCACTTGGCTAAAAGTTTTGTAACCTCACCCCCTTTATCCCCCTCTCCTTGACAAGGAGAGGGGGAATATTTTATGAAGAGAGGCGAAGCCTCTCTTAAACTTTCCTTATCCCCCCGAAATATTGGGGGAGTTTAGAGGAGGCTAACGCCCCCTCTTTCTACTACCTCCCCTTCCCCTTATCAAGAAGAAGGGGAAACAGGGGATAGGGTTACCAACCAATCTAACCAAAACTCCTTGACTTTGAAGAGGTGCTTCTGATATAGTTTGCCTTTAAGAGGGAGGCAAAATGGCTATTCCGCAATTTAGGCAACTTCGGCGCGTCTATGGATTTGATGAAGTTGCCATAGTGCCCGGAGATACAACCATCAATCCAGACCAGACAAACATTGATTTTAAGATAGACAGTCTTACCTTCACTATTCCCATCTTAGCCTCAGCAATGGATGCCGTGACCGATGTCAACTTCGCTACCCTGATGAGCAAGCTAGGTGGACTCGCCGTTCTCAATTTAGAAGGGGTACAAACTCGGTATGATAACCCCAAAGAGGTACTTACTGAGATTGCCCAGGCAACTGATGCTGAGGTCACCCCCCTGCTCCAAAAAATCTATTCCCAACCGATTAAGGAAAACCTCGTTGGCGAACGAGTACAATCGATTAAGAAGTCAGGGGCGGTATGCGCTGTTTCAGTAGCCCCGGCTAACACCAAACGGCTGGCGCTGATAGCTGCCGAAGCTCAGGCTGATATTTTCATAGTCCAATCTACAGTTACCAGTGCCCGGCATATATCCAAGAGTTATCGGGGGCTTATCTTCTCCGAGCTTCGCCAGTCCATAGCTATGCCTATTATTGTTGGTAACTGTGTAAGCTATAGCGCATGTTTAGAGCTTATGAGAGCCGGAATCTCTGGGGTCTTGGTAGGAGTAGGCCCGGGGGCTGCCTGCACCACTAGGCAAGTCCTTGGCGTTGGTGTCCCCCAGGTAACGGCTACTATGGACTGTGCTGCGGCTAGGGATGAATATCTACGCGAGTCTGGCAAGTATGTACCGATAATTACCGACGGTGGCATTGGCAACGGTGGTGACCTGTGCAAAGCGTTTGCTTCAGGGGCCGACGCGGTAATGCTGGGCTCCATTCTAGCTCAAGCCAAAGAGGCACCCGGGCTTGGCTATCACTGGGGTATGGCCCACCCGCACCCGGCACTACCTAGAGGAACCCGAATAAAAGTTGGTACCACTGGTACATTAGAGCAAATTCTCTTCGGTCCGACTTCAGTTACTGATGGTAGCCAGAACCTTGTCGGGGCTCTGCGCACCGCGATGGGCATCTGCGGTGTACCTACCATTCAAGAAATGCACAAGGTTGAGATAGTGATTGCGCCGGCTATCACCACTGAAGGGAAGTCATGGCAGCTTTCACAGTCCTAGCCGTTGATGTTATGTAAAACTACTCTTCCTCTTCTTCCTCTTCCTCTTCAGTTGGTGCACTCGGCTCTTGACCAATATAGGGTAGCAAAGCCTTTGCTTTTCCCTGCCTACGTGGCGATGGGGGAACTAGTTTATCAATTAGCTGGCGCAACTCCTTCAATCTCCCCGCAGCCTGCCCAACCCCAACCTCTACTACCACACCACCAACCCCAGCTTGCCATAGAGCCTGAAGCTCGCTAGCTGTCACGCCTGATGGTATAGAGACCAACAAAGGTTTAGTCAACAAATCGGCAAAGCGCTTAAACAGCATCAGGTGATACCAGGTAAGAAAATAACCTTCCCGCCGCTCACTGGCAATAAGCACCGCATCTACCGGCAACTCATTAATTGCCCTCACCAAGCCCTCACTGAGTGATGACTCTACTTCTAATATCTTACCCGGCTCATCACCTTGAAATACTGCCAGGGATGTACTGGCTGCTGGAAAAACCACAAAATCACAGCCAACCTTCACCATCTGTTTTATTTCTCCCCGACCACTACCTCTCAGCCACCCACCCCAGGGAATATCAGGCACAACCTGAGATATCTTTTGCAGGGTTTTGGCTCCTGACCTTGATTCAGAGACATGTAACAGCCCGGCATCAGCTCCAGCCACATAATCAGCCAAATTTTCAACATTAGCCTCAGCCAAACCAGCAACAAGTAACATTCTGGGTTTGGGCGAGACCGATCGTGCTGTCCTAAACCCTACAGGCTGAAGCACAGCCTGGGAAACCTGATTTAGTTTATCTATAAGTTTGCTCATCTACCTACCACCCGCAGCCTAACTATCCTCAAAGAACCCGTCGAAGGAATTATAGAGAAAATTCAGTAGAAACTCAAGACAAATAGCTTGAGATTGTTTAGCAACCTATCCCCCCGACCCCCTTCCCTTAATAAGGGAAGGGGGGTGCAGGTAAGAGAGGAGCTTCGCCCCTCTCTAAAGTCTTTCCCCCTCTCCTTCAATATAGTAGGTAGTGAAAGAGAGTTAAAGAGAGGCTTCGCCTCTCTTCTAATATTCTTCCCCCTCCCTTGGTAAGGGAGGGGGATAAAGGGGGTGGGTTAATAAACAATCTAACAACCTGAGGTTCTCTACCCAAGAGATTTTAATGAAATGTAAACACCAGTTTTATGAGCAATTAATTCCACAGTTCTAATATGAGTGTAGCGCCAATAATGAGAGACGAAGGGGGAGACAGGATGAGCGTAAGCAAAAATCCATACCCGGAATTCTTAATTGATGAAGTAGCTGGTATCAAAGTGCTGGATATTAGACACCAAATATGGACAGCAGGTTACAAAGCTGGGAGAGAAGACGGGCAAGTGATTAAAAACGTTATTAGATCCCAAAGCGATATGGTTATGGTATTTGATAACAACGGGGAGCAAATCCCTGAATATCAGGGTCAATACGAGGAAGTAAAGGAAAAAATCTTAAAAGACGCGCCGCCAGACGCAGTATTTGGTTATTTCCCTGATTGTGAGACTGAGTTACAGATAGTTCCAAGACAGGAATGGTAGAATTCCATCTTTGAGCCCTCATAGGATTTACTACCAAGGGCTCACCACTTCCACTAGTGCCCCTTAATTGGGATTGCCCATTATTTTGCCCAAGCCCAGCTATAGCCTATGTTATTGACTATCCTTCCTCCCCGCGAGATTGTTTATTACGTACCCCCTTAGTTTTACTTGGAGACCCTAGCCCCTTTAATCTACCCTTGATAAGCGACCACTGTCACCAGATTTGCCTTTTTATCCAGCTAATGCTATAGTAGGAATTGACTACTGGCAATTTTTGTGCTTTTATGATACAATAGGCATATAGGGGATTGCCTTGGCTTTTACCCTACCAAATCTGTTGATGGGGATTCTGGTATGGAGAATACGGTTGCCGAGAATGAGGCTACGGCTCTTGATTTACTTCTGGACAAGGTGTATCAGGATGGCGGGTATGATTTCCGGGGTTATCGGTGTAGCACAGTAACACGCCGCCTGCAAAGGAGACTTCACGATACAGGAGCGAGAACATATTTGGATTATATGCAGTTTCTGGACGCACATCCCGAAGAGTACCACAGGCTTGCCGAGGACCTCACCATAAAGGTAAGCGGTTTCTTCAGAAGCCCTTACACCTTTCAGCAAGTAGCCGGGCTAGTATTACCCGAACTGGTACTATACAAAAGAAAACAAGGAGAGCAAAAACTGAGGCTCTGGAGTACTGCCTGTGCCCGGGGTGAAGAGCCATACTCCATAGCTATACTGCTTATTGAATTCCTAGGGCATAGGCTGCCGGACTTCGATGTTTTAATCCATGCCACCGACATCAGCCACCAGGCTCTGAAAGAGGCGCAGGCGGGCGTCTACTCCTCAAAGGATATAGAGGGTCTCCCTATTACCGTCCTAGAAAGCTATTTTGCTCACCGCAACGAATCCTATGTAGTGAGGACTGACATCAGGCAAATGGTCAGCTTCTCCTATTTCGACCTGACCTCACTTATAGGACAGCCCTTTGCCGATTTGGACTGTGTATTCTGTTGCAATATTCTGATATATCTGCAGACGCAACTCCAGGAGAGGGTGCTTGAAATGCTCTATAATTCACTGGCTACCCCCGGCTACCTGATTCTAGGCGAGGTGGAAACACTGGCAGAAAGTCTGCAGGAGAGGCTGGAGTGTGTTGATGCCAAGGCGAAAATATACAGGAGGAGTAAGGAATGACCAAGCAATTCGTTGGAGCTGAAGCTGAGGCGTCCGAGCTGACACGGAAGTCGCGTCTTCTCTCTATCTTGATATTGAGCGTGATGGTGGCACTTGGAGTGTTCTTGGTTATTACCCTAGCCCAGAGGCAGCCATGGATGTTTCCTTACTTCATTCTTATCCCCAGCGGGCTGGTCCTTTGTACTCTGTCATACTGGCTGGCTCGCTCTGGCAAGTTCTACCTGGCAGCATACCTGTTCCTGTGTGGCACCATTATTATCGCTAATACCAGCACCTTGCTCCCCGGCATACCCCTGGAGAATAAGATGACGGGGCCATGCTTCTACTCCTTGAGCGTGCTGGCGGCTGGCATCTTGATCGTTCCCGTGGCATCCTTCTGGTTTGCTGGCTTTGGCGCTATCACCTTAATGATAATTGTGACCATTGTCGGTGGCCCTGGTTCCCTTGTTTCTTCAGCCGATACGGCTTTAGGATGGGGGTTAGTTCTGTCACCAATAGTGTTGTCCTTTGTATTGGCGAGTATTTCCTGGCTGTTTAGCGACAGCATAAATAACGCCTTTTCAGCATTGAGGCAGCGTTCCGAGGAGCTTCAAGCCAGCGAGGAGGCATTGCGGTCGGCTAAAGAGGAGCTTGAGGACAGAGTAAAGGAAAGAACCGCTGAGTTAGAAACAGCTAATGAAGAGCTTCAGGCCACCGAGGAGGAATTGCGTGCCGCTAACGAGGAGTTACAGGCGGCCAACGAGGAATTAAGAGAGACACAGGAGCAGCTAATTCGCTCGGAGAGGCTGGCAGCCATAGGGCAACTGGCGGGAGGGGTAGGACACGAGCTAAGAAACCCACTGGGAGCCATCAAGAATGCCGTTTACTATATAAAAGGGAAGGTAGCCAACAGTGAGCTGGGACAGCAAGAGCCACGGGTCACGGAGTTTCTCGACATTATGGACGATGAGATAAACTCATCCAATAAAATCATCAATGACCTTCTGGGGTTTTCCCGTGTCGGCAAGCCGGCGGTTTCACTAGCCAGGATAGACAAGGTAATTAACGATGCCCTCACCCACACCCCCATTCCGGAGAATATTGAGTTAACTAAAAAAATGGATGCTGGCCTGCCGGAGGCTGAGATAGATACCGACCAGATTCATCAGGTGTTGGTAAATGTAATCATGAATGCGGTTCAGGCAATGCCTGAAGGAGGCAAGCTAACAATTGGTGCCAGGCAGGAAGATAAATTCCTTGAGGTGGAGATTTCTGATACCGGTTACGGGATACCTCAGCAAACTATCGGCAAAATCTTTGACCCCCTGTTTACCACTAAAGCCAAGGGAATCGGGTTGGGGCTAGCGGTGTGCAAGGCAATCATCGGCCGGCACCATGGCCATATCGAAGTAAAGAGCAAGGTGGGAAAGGGCACCACCTTTACCATAAAGTTGCCGCTGAGGGTGGGGTAGGATTTTATTGAGCGACTATACTGGAGGTAAACAATGGGAAAAACTAACATTCTGGTAGTTGACGACCTGAGGAGCATACGCCTGACCCTAGGAGGCATACTAGAGGACAAAGGGCACAATGTAGTTACTGTCGAGGATGGTTACCAGGCTATTGAAGCAGTAAGGAAGTCCCACTTTGATGCCATCTTCATGGATATAAAGATGCCAGGAATAAACGGGGTTCAAACCTTCAGGGAAGTCAAGAAGATAGACCCCAAGGCAGCGGTAATCATGATGACCGCCTATTCGGTAGAGGATTTGGTCAAGGAAGCCCTGGAGGAGGGTGCCTATGCCATTGCCTATAAACCGTTTGATATTGATAGAATCATAGCTCTCATTGAAGAGCTGCTGGAAAGAACCCTTATACTGGTGGTTGACGACCAGTTTGCCGATAGAGAAACGCTAAAGGGAATACTGGAGGATAAGGGATACCGGGTGGCTACTGCCCGAGATGGAGCTGAAGCTATTGAGATGGTGAAGAGCAGACACTATGACATCATCTTTCTCGATGTGAGGCTACCCGGTATGGATGGAGTTGAGACCTTTGAGCAGGTTAAGAAGATCGACCCCGAGGCAACGGTGATTATGATGACCGGCTACACAGAGGAGGATTTAGTTAAAAGGGCATTAAGTGAGGGCGCATATACCTGTATATACAAGCCCTTTGATATGGAGAAGGTAATAGGGCTGGTGGAACAGATAGTCGGGGAGAGGAAGAAATGACGCCAGAAACTGCCAGTATCTTGGTGGTGGAAGATGAAGCCGGCACGCGGGCAACCCTGTGTGCGATACTGGAAGATGCCGGGAATGAGGTTATAGGACTGGAGAAGGGGACTGAGGCTCTGGAGATGATAAGGAAACGTTCCCCTAATGTCATTATTACTGATATCAGGCTGCCCGATATTGGTGGGATGGAGATACTGGAGCTAGCCAAGGAGATAAACCCCGAGGTAGCAGTAATCATGATGACCGGCTATGCCAGCATCGAGACGGCGGTTAATGCTGTTAATGAGGGAGCCTACGCCTATTTCGTCAAGCCGGTTAGCCCAGATGGGATTAAGACGACCATCGCCAATGCCCTCAGGCAGCAAAGGCTCTCAGTGGAGAACAAAAGGCTTGTCGACGACCTGCAACGGTCTAACAAGCTATTGTTTGAAGCCAACGAAGAACTAAGGAAGGCAACTGAAGCCAAGTCCGAATTCCTAGCTCATATGTCCCATGAGTTGCGCACCCCACTCAATGTTATTATCGGTTTTTCTGAATTGATGATAGATAGGGTGCCTGGAGAGATTAATGAGGAGCAGAAGCATTGCCTTAATGACATTCTGGACAGTGGCAAGCACCTGCTGAACCTAATTAGCGATGTTCTTGACCTGTCAAAGATAGAATCGGGCAAGATGAAACTCAGACTGACGAATTTTGCCCTGACCAAAGTGATAGAGTCGCTGAAAAACACCATAATGCCTATGCTTGTCTCAAAAAAGCAAAGCCTTGATATCAAGGTAGATGAAGAGTTCCCCCTGGTTCGTGCTGATGAAGCCAAAGTAAGGCAGGTTCTGCTTAACCTGCTAAGTAACTCGAATAAGTTCACTGGGGAAGGAGGCAAGCTAAAGATTGAGGCAGTCAGAGATGGTGATTGGTGTCAGGTCAGCTTGATTGATAATGGCATTGGTATCAAGAAAGACGACCAAGAAAGGATATTTGAACCCTTTTGCCAGTTAGACAATCCCTTAACCAAGGAGAAGAGTGGCACTGGTCTGGGGTTGGCGGTTGCCAAGCAAATTATAGAAAGGCATGGCGGGCGAATTTGGGTGGAGAGTGAATACGAAAGAGGAAGCCGGCTTACCTTTACCCTACCACTGGCAACAGCAGATTAGCCATATTCAGGAGGAACTGCGGCTATGAAAGAGAAGATACTGATTGTAGAAGACAACCTCAAGAATATGAGGGTGACCGAAATGAGCCTCAGAGCCAAGGGCTACACCTTGCTCAAGGCAACCGATGGGGAGGAGGCGCTGGGTATAGCTACCAAAGAGCGACCAGACCTCATCATAATGGACCTACGACTCCCCAAGATGAGCGGACTTGAGGTAACCAGAAGGCTAAGGGAGGACAAAGCACTCAACCATATCCCCATTATTGCTATTACGGCTTATGTGGCGAAGGGAGGTAGAGAGCAGGCTATCAACGCCGGGTGCGATGCCTATTTGCCCAAGCCCTTCAACACCCGTGAATTCCCCGGACTGATTGCACAAATATTGCTGCAACGGCACAAAGGTAACACCTAGTTCCAATGGAAATGAGAAAGAAAGTTCTTGTAATTGATGATGAACCTGCCTTTGTTAACTGGGCTGAGCAGGTTCTTATCCACGAAGGATATGAGATGTTCACTGCTAGCGACGGTCAGGAAGCCTTGCGGCTTCTGTTTGTCCACAAACCGAACCTGGTGCTTCTGGATGTGGTAATGCCCAGGATGGATGGCTGGAAGACCTGTAGCCGCATCCGTGAGATTTCCGATATACCCGTTGTTATCATCACTGGCAAACGGAAGGGTGAAGATAATATAGTGCGCGGGCTTGACTACGGAGCCGATGACTACCTCATTAAGCCGATAGGAAATAGAGAGTTGGTAGCCAGGGTGCGTGCTGCACTGCGACGTGCCGAGTTACCTTCTACTCTGGCGGCACCGAAGGAGATTACCTATAGCGATGATTACCTTACCGTGGACATCGCGGCTCGGAAGGTTATGGTGAATGGAGAGCGGGTAAAATTGACCCCAAGAGAGTTTCGCTTGCTTGCCCTCCTGGTGCAGAATGCTGGTCGTATTCTTACCCACAAGCAGGTTCTAGAAAAGGTGTGGGGCTGGGAATATACCGATGACCTGGATTATGTGCGCATCTACATCTCGCATCTGCGTCAAAAGATAGAACCAGTTCCAGCTCTACCTAAATATATCATAAGTGAACCCGGGGTCGGCTACTACTTTCAAAAAGCCGGCTGACGCCGACCCTATCTGTGTAGCTACTACCTTTAGGTCACGTAGCGGCTTCTTGCCATGGCTTCCACTTTCCTAAAGTGAACAGCCGGGGGAATAAGGCTTTACGAGCCTCCTCGATAACAAACAGACTACCACCGGCGAGGATAGCTATGCCCCACTTGTCGATGCCTAGAGGCACCGTACTGAACGCTATCTGAAGGAAGGGCACATAGATAACAGCTAGCTGCAAGATAATGGCCACCGCGATAGCCATGACCAGCCAACGGTTACGAAAAGCACCTAACCTGAAGATAGTATGCTCATCAGAGCGGGCGTTAAACGCTCTGAACCATTCAAAGGCAACCATGGAACAAAAGGCAATGGTGCGAGCTTCCTCCAGACTCACCCTTGAATGCGCCCAACTGAAAACCAACAATATGCCGACACTCATCAGCACGGCTAGGAAGCCAACACGAAGGAGCAACCCGGGGAAGATGAGACCTACCTTAGGGTGGCGAGGGAGCTGTTTGATTTCATCGCCAAACTTTGGCTCAAGCCCCAGGGGGATAGCCACCGTCGTGTCCGTAACCAAGTTAATCCAGATAATCTGGACTGCCAGCAGTGGCGCCTTACCAACAAAGAAGATAGCCAGGATTAGCGCCAATAGCTCACCAAGATTGGTACTCAGCAAGAAAAAGATTACATTGCGTAAGCGGTTAAAAATTACCCTGCCTTCCTCTACTGCCGCCACCACTGAGGCGAAATTATCATCAGCCAGTACCATATCACAGGCTTCCTTAGCTACATCGGTACCGGTGATACCCATGGCAATACCGATGTCAGCGGCTTTGAGTGCCGGCGCATCATTAACCCCGTCCCCAGTCATGGCGACAACATGCCCGTGACTCTTGAGTGCGGTAACTATCCTCAACTTGTGCAACGGTTCAATCCGGGCAAAAATGGAGATTTTGTCGACCTGTCGTGATAATTCCTCATCGCTCATCCCCTGAAGTTCAAGACCGGTAATAGCTTTCCCCGGCGGCCAGTCTAGCTGACGAGCCACAGACTCAGCCGTCACCTTGTGGTCACCAGTAATCATCACTACTTTGATGCCGGCTTGCTGGCACAACCTCACTGCCTCTTTGGCTTCCTCACGAGGCGGGTCAGCCATCCCCGCCAGACCGACAAAAACTAGACTGCCTCTGATGTCCTCGTCTCGCAGCCCTTCCAATTCGCTGGGAAGGTCAACATAGGCAACAGCAATGACCCTCATTGCTTCCCTGGCCATAGCAGTGTTAGCCTGCATAATAGCCTCGGCATCAGCCTCCTCTAGTCGAGCAACCCCATCTCCCTTAAGAAGTTGCTTGCTCAGAGACAGGAGCCTTTCTACAGCTCCCTTTACATATACCACCCTGCCCCCGTCTCGTGGGTGAAGGGTAGCCATATACTGCTTTTCACTCTGAAAGGGGATTTCATCGAGGCGAGGAAAGGTTTTCTCTAATCTTTCCTTATTCATCCTCGCCTTGGCTGCAGCTACTACCAGAGCGCCTTCAGTTGGGTCTCCGTAAATGCTGCAGAACCCATGCTCACATGTCAGCAGGGCATCATTGCAAAGGGTACCTATCCTCAACAGCAGAGTCAGCGACCGTTCACCTTCTGGACTCAGTATCTGCTCATTCCGATGAAATTCCCCCTCCGGCAGGTAACCTTCACCAGTCACCTCAATCCACTGACCATCAACATAGAGGCGGCGCACCGTCATCTCGTTTAAGGTCAGGGTTCCCGTTTTATCAGAGCAAACGACAGTAGCCGACCCCAAGGTTTCTACCGCTACCAACTTACGGATGATAGCGTTACGACGGGCCATTGTCCGCATACCCACCGCCAGGACAACAGTGACAACTGCTGGTAGTCCTTCAGGTATGGCTGAAACCGCAGCCGCAACGGCTAATAGGAACACCTCCAGCCAGCCTAACCCCTTCAGCAGTCCGGCAACCACCAGAAGGCTACAGACACCGAGGAAAAGGATGACGATATACCGGCTGAGCTTACTGATGCTTTTCTGGAGAGGTGTCTTCTCTGGCTTCACTTCCTGAAGGGCGGTGGCAATTTTGCCTATCTCGGATAGCATGCCGGTTCTCACTGCCACAGCTGTGGCTCTTCCATAGGTAACGATGGTTGCCATATATACCAGATTCTTTCTCTCGGCTACGGGTACTGCCTCAGTGAGGGCTTCAGTATGCTTATCCACCGGCATTGATTCACCGGTGAGGGTAGCTTCATTAACCTTCAGATTAGACACCTCTATCAGTCTGGCATCAGCGGGCACTCTATCCCCAGTTTCAAGGAGCAGTATGTCCCCGGGTACTATTTGTCTGGCTGGTATCAGCTTGACGCTGCCATCGCGCCTTACCCTTGCCTTGGGCGCGGCCATCTGGATTAGAGCCTCCATAGCTCTCTCGGCTCGTGTCTCTTGGATAAAGCCGACAACAGCATTGAGTAGGAGCACGCCCAATATTACCCCAGCATCTATCAAATGCTCGACAATAACTGAGATTATGGCAGCCACCAGCAGTACATAGATAAGAGGACTAAGGAACTGTCTCAGGAAAACCAATAGTGGTGGGGTTTTCTTTCTACCCTTCAGCTGGTTAGGACCGTATTGGAGTAACCGTGCCTTGGTCTCAGTGTCACTGAGTCCGGAGCGCCTGGAATCAAGCGCCAGCAATGCTTCATCTGAACCGAGATTATGCCATTGTTGTATATTTTTCACTGTAGCACCATCGGTACTGGGATACTTCTGAACCAGGGATAAGCACAAATTCCCCTCCGGGCGGAGAGCCCTAGTCGGGTCTGGGAGTCTGTTGCCTTAGACGGTAAGAAAGGAAGCTCTATGCCTTATTCTAACTAGAACCACATAGTGGCGTCAGCATCAAGGACCAGGTCGTTCAGTGTGGCCGCTCCGACAACCTTGGCTTCGTCTATGAAGTCTCCCCGGTCGAGGTTGAGTAACTGGGTACTCTGTTCACAGACTAAGAATTTAACCCCGGCGGCAATTGCCTGGTCCATTACTTCCTTCACAGTAGGGAAGTTGCCCTCTTTGAGCTTCTCTGCCTCGCCCTTCTTTACCACCGTTACTCCCAGACCCAGGAAATAGATGGTAGCATCAATATCCATCGCCTTGGCCGTCATCCCCAGGACGAAAGGCGAGTAAAGCCGCTTTGGTGTATCAACACCGCTTGTTTGAACGTAGAGGATATGCTTTTTCTCAGCCACAACTGCCTCCTATTTTTGTTTCAATATCAGAAATCTCATACCGCCGTCGGCTTTGTTTATGGCCAGTATTTTCTGTCCGGTGCGCTTGGCCCAAGCCTTGAGATCCTCCTCAGCCGCCGGGTCATCGGCCAGTACCTCTAGGATTTCGCCAATAGCCAGTTTGTCCATTTCCTGCCTGGTTTTTAGAACTGGCATTGGGCAATAGAGACCTATACAATCCAAGGTTTGTTGAGCCTGGTTTGTTGAGCTAGAATCCGCCATGGTCCAAACCTCCCATAACCGGGCGACCTGGAAGACGCATCTTGCTCTCCCCTAGGTTTTCTCACCCTTAATCTCAGACCCACAATGAGGGCAGACCCTATTCTCCCGGGGTAAAGGCTTTCGGCACTCGGGACAGTAGAATATGGTTATGCCGCAAACTCGGCAGAGGGGTAAGTTTGCCTCCGTTATCTCCGCGTCACAATAGGGACAAAAAAAGTGCACCCGTTTCTCCTTTGGCTCTGTCATCACTCCTTACCTCCTTTTGCCTTCTTTTTGGTCAGGTAATCCTCAATAGCTTTGTGCAGGGCTTGGGCACCAAGATTGGAGCAATGGAACTTGTTCTTGGGTAATCCCTCCAGTTCATCGGCTACTGAGCGGGGGGTAATCTTCATTGCCTCCTCCAGCGTCTTCCCCTTAGCCATTTCACTGACCATGCTGGAAACAGCAATGGCGGCTCCGCAACCGAAAGTCTTGAATTTGACATCCTCGAGACGGTTATCCTTGACCTTAATGTAGAAGGTCATCATATCCCCACATACCGGATTCCCCTCCTCGCCAACACCATCAGGATTCTCAATCTCCCCGACGTTGCGGGGATTCATAAAATGCTCCATTACCTTTTCACTATAGACTGGCATGCTATTTGCCTCCTTTGCTTGTTTTGGTGAATTTAGAATAAAGTGGTGACATCTGCCGCAGCCTATCAACAACAGGTGGCAGCACCTCCAGGACATAGTCTACATCTTCACCGATATTATCTATGCCAAAGCTGAACAGAATAGAGCCCTGGGCCAGCTCATGAGATATCCCCATGGCAATGAGGACGTGTGACGCTTTAAGAGCTCTTGAGGTGCAGGCCGAGCCACTGGAGACAGCCACCCCTTTAGTATTCAATAACATAAGCATGGATTCACCCTCAATAAACTCGACACAGAAGCTGGCGTGTCCGGGAAGGCGATTTTGAGGATGACCAGTGACCACTACATGGTCGATCTTACCTGGCAATTCGGTTAGCAAGCGGTCACGGAGCGGAGAGAGGTGCTCTATTCGTGCCGCCATGCTGGCTTTAGCCAGTTCAGCTGCCTTGCCCAGGCCGACAATGGCCGGGACATTCTCGGTGCCGGCGCGGCGCCCTCCCTCCTGCACCCCACCATCAAGGAAAGGCATGATGCGCACTCCCTTCCGTACCCAGAGGGCACCTACTCCTTTCGGGCCATAGAACTGGTTTCCCGCCAGGCTCAAAGCATCCACCCCTAGCTCTTTTATGTCAACCGGTATGGTCCCAGCAGCAGCCACGGCATCGGTATGGAAGACCACATTATTCTCCCTGGTTATTTTGGCAATTTCCCGTATTGGCTCTATAGTGCCTACCTCGCCATTGGCATGCATAACAGATACCAGCACGGTGTCTTTCCTTATGCTTCGTCGCACATCCTCAGGGTCAACTACACCGTACTTATCCACTGGAACCAAGGTTAGCTCAAAGCCCCATTTCTCCAGGGTTTTTGCCGAGTGCAGTACCGAGAAATGTTCAATAGCTGAGACTACCACATGCTTACCCTTAGCCTGCTGGGCCAGCGCCAGCCCCTTGATGGCAAAGTTATTGCTTTCGGTGCCACTACCAGTAAAGATTATCCCCTCGGCATTAGCCCCAATAAGCTGGGCCACCTGGGCTCGGGCAGCTTCCACAGCTTCCCGGGGAGCATCACCCCAATCGTGGAGAGAGGACGGATTGCCAAAAGCCTCCCCCAGGTAAGGCATCATTGCCTCACCAACCTCGGGGAGGAGGGGAGTGGTGGCAGCATTGTCTAAATACACCCGCCTCATATCTACACCTCCCGGTCACATTGTGTATTGGCCAGCCTGCTCACCGTTCGGATCGACCACTTTGTTTGCCTTCGCTTCGCAGCCGATTTCGTAGTATCAACAGGAGTTCCTGTTCACTTTGGGCATGGGCGTCGAGCAATTTCCTGGTACTGCCAGTATAGACTCGCACGCCCCACGCTTTTCCTTCCCACACTTCACGAGACAAGCTGCCAACGGCTAACTCAGCCATATCTTTTTTCAATTTTGCCAAGCGGTTTCTAAGTTCCTCATGCTCAGTGAGTAAGGCACGCAAAGCTGAAGCCAGCATCTTGCCGCCGTGCTCTTCAAAGGCAGCTAAAAGCCCGGTTTCTTCCCGGTTAAAGTGCGCCTCAATCCCCTGGGCAATTGTTTCCAGCGACTGTTGCAAGTTTTGCACACTTCGCTTCTGGTCATCTAACTTCCCTGGCAGAAAATCTTCTTTGGCTCCTTCCAACTTTGACCCTGCCTCCAAATCATTGACCGTCTGCTCCACGGTCCGAACCTCTTTCACGATTAGCTTATGCTCCTCAATAATCTTGTCAATTAAAGCAAGAGTCTCTCCCATCAGTTCGCCTCCTCAGAATTCGTCATCGGCTCTCCAAGCCTAGGGGTTTAACTGACATCCACTACGGCTTTCACCCCACCAAAATAAGTCAACTTTTATCATACTTTATCGCTCGCAGTAAGGTCAATCTTCCACACCGGCTGAAGTCGCCGAGCGAAAGTTGTTGACGCTGCCAATATCCGATAATATGTATATGCACGAGATAGATATTGGTGAGATAAGAAAATGGGTAGTCACAGCCATAGTGCCCCCCTAAGTTCAGTAGGTAGTAGGCCACTAAAGACCGTGCTTGCCATCGTACTGGTAGTCATGGCAGCCGAGGTCATAGGTGGCATCCTAAGTAACAGCCTGGCTCTCCTTAGCGATGCCGGACATATGCTGGTTGACGCTCTAGCTTTAGGACTGAGCCTGTTTGCCATAACAATCGCCCGAAGGCCGGCAACACCGACCAAAACCTATGGCTATCACCGTGTGGAAATTATGGCTGCCCTGGCTAATGGTACCACCCTGATTCTGGTTTCTCTCTATATTTTCTACGAAGCTTATCACCGATTTTTAGACCCACCTGCTGTTCAGACTCCACTAATGTTACTGGTGGCTACCATCGGTCTAATAGCCAATCTTACCGGGATACTGCTACTCAGGAAAGTGAGCCGTAGCAACTTAAATATAAAAGCAGCCTTCTGGCATATTATCGGCGACACTATATCCTCAGTGGGAGTGATTGTTGGCGGTGTAATCATTTTGGTCACTGGGTGGTATATCGCCGACCCTATCATAGCTGTTTTTATTGGCGGCATCATACTTTGGGGGGCAGTGCGGCTGGTCAGCGAATCGGTAGATATTCTCTTAGAGGCAGCCCCCAAACATATTCAAGTCGACAAAGTCATACAGACAATTAAGAATGTTTCTGGTGTGGATGATGTGCATGATATTCATGTCTGGACTATCACTTCAGGTATGCACGCCCTGAGTGCCCATTTGCGTATTGAGGATCAGAAAGTCAGCCAAAGTGCCGAGATTGTTGAGACAGTCAGCCGTGACCTGGCTAGATATTTCAATATAACCCACACCACACTCCAACTAGAATGTGGGAGCTGCCCAACCGGACTCATCTGCGATATAGGTCGGCGAGAAAACCGGGGATAGGCTTGCCAGTTACCACAGCTTTCTTTTGTGTAGGCTTAGGCTCAACGGCTCAGCGGGACACCCTAGCTACGAAACACGATGCCCCTTGATTGCGTCACATGCAACTTCCCCCAGCTACGCAGCAACAGAGGTCTTGTATTCTGAGCTGCTCTAACCGCCAAGATTCTGGATCTCTTGCATAACCGCCCTGGCTAGCTCGGGGTCTTTGGTGAGGAGGGTGACCTTTCGCAGGTCGGTGATAGCTAGGTCGTATTTCCTTTTATCTTTGTAGATAAGGCCTCGCATGTAGTAGGCTGCGGCAGATTCAGGTTCTAACTCGATAGCTTTAGTCAAATCAGCTATAGCCAGATTAAATTCCTTCTTGTTCCGGTAGGCAATACTCCGTTCCGTGTACGCGTTTGTGTCCTCTGGTTTCATCTTTATAGTCTGACTAAAATCAGCTATAGCCAGATCATATTCCTCCGTGGCACGATATGTAATAGCCCGTTTGTAGTAGGCTTCTGCACTCTTGGGGTTAAGCTCGATAGCCTTACTAAGGTCAGTAATAGCCGGTTCATAGTCTCGTTTATCAAAGCGAGCAATACCACGGGAATAGTAGGCCACAGCCATATTAGGGTCAAGCTCGATAGCTTTACTGAGGTCGGCAATAGCCAGTTCATATTTGTCCCTAAGATAGTAGATAATACCCCGGTCGTAGTAGGTCTCGGTCATTTCCGGCTCTAATTCAATGGCACGGCTGAAATCATCAATGGCCAAGTCGTATTCGCCACGGTTATGGTAGGCGAAGCCACGGTTGTGGTAAGCCTCAGCATAATTGGGATTCAGTTCGATGGCTCGACTAAGGTCGAGGATAGCTGGTTCATATTCCTCTTGTTTGCGGTAGGCAACACCTCGGTGGTAGTAAGCCTCGGCATTTTTCGGGTCGATGTCGATGGCTTTACTAAGGTCGGCAATAGCCAGTTCATATTGTTCTTTTCCTTGGTAAGCAATGCCTCGGTTACAGTAAGCCTCAGCGTAGTGTGGGTTTATTTCGATTGCCTTAGTGGCATCAGCTATCGCCTTGTCTAATTGCCCTTTTTTGCGTAAGGCAAGGCCACGATAGTGATAGGCCTGGACATCGTTGTGGGCCAAGCCTATGGCTTTATTAAAGTCACTAATAGCTAGCTTATATTCCCCTTTATCGTAATAGGCAATACCCCGGTTCCGGTAACCCTCAGCGTAGTGAGGATTTAACTCGACAGCCTTATCAAAGTCGGCCATAGCCAGTTCGTATTGTTCTTTCCTTTGGTAAGCAATGCTCCGGCTATAGTAGGCCTCGGCATAGCTAGGATTTATCTGGATCGCCCTAGTGGCATCAGCTATCGCCTCGTCGTATTCCCCCTCGCTATAGTAGGTAATACCTCGATGATAATAGGCTTCAAAGGAAGCAGTGTTCAGGCTAATGGTTCGACTAAAGTCAATAATAGCCATTTCGTATTCTTCCTGGTTACGGTAGGCAATGCCTCGATTGTAGTAAGCCTCAGCGTACGACGGGTTTAATTCGATGGCTTTACTGAAGTCGGCAATAGCCAGTTCATATTGTTCCTTTCTCTGGTAGGCAAAGCCGCGGTTGTAGTAAGCATCAACATAGTTGGGATTTGCTTCGATTGCCTTAGTGGCATCAGCTATCGCCAAGTCCCATTCCCCCTTATGGCGGTAGGCAAGACTACGTTTGTAGTGGGCATCAGCAAAGCGGGGGAGTACGCTTAGAATCGCCTTGGTGAACTCTGAGATGGCTTCGTCATACTCACCTTTTTCCAGTCGGGCGGTACCAAGCTTGATGTGATCGGCGGTTGTCATCATCCCTCCTTAGTTGTATTGCAACTTGCAGAATGGAAGGGTATCTTCTTCTCCATATTATACCACGTATATCTGAATATTGAAGAGTTGTCATTCGGATTAGTTGCCCCCAAAACTAGGCTTGCGTGACCAATAGGCTATTGACATTGTAGAGCATGTAGATTATCCTATGTAGCAAGAAAGGAGGTGGCTAAATGCAAGCATATTGTGTCAAGTGCCGAGCCAAGAGGGAAATGAAGGACGCTAAAGCTATAACTATGAAGAACGGGAAACCAGCGACCCAGGGTGTATGCCCGGCATGTGGAACCAAGATGTTCAGAATAGGAAAGAGCTAGACACATATTATAAGAATCAGGATTAGCGAAGGCTGGGTATCTGCTAAGAGATACCCAGCCTTTTTGTTGCCTGTCAAACATTATGTACGATTGGGCAATAGTTAGCCAATTAATCACTAGGCAAACTTCAGGACTCCAGCTTGTTGAAGCGGTGAGGGAGTTGGTGAACAAAATTGCATTCCACTATGACTAGCAATACAATAAGGAATATGAACAAAGCAATTTTTCGTAGGTTCTGTATCTCTGGTTAACAAGCTGGAGCTGAGGAAAGGATAATGGCAGAGAAGACCAAGCTTGGGAAAGCTGAGAAGGCCAATATTCACATAACCGGGATGACCTGCACCACCTGTGCCGCCACTATCGAGAAGGGTCTGGCGGAGACTGTTGGCGTGGAGCAAGCCAAGGTGAACTTTGCCGCAGAAAAAGCGTCTATAGAGTATGACCCCTCCAAGATTGGTCTGGCCAAAATTAAGAATACCATCTCTCAACTGGGTTACGGGACAGCGACCAAGAAATCCATCTTCCCGGTAAGCGGGATGACCTGTGCCGCCTGCGTTGCCCGCGTCGAGCAGGCTCTGTCAAGTGTGCCCGGAGTAATTTCAGCCAATGTCAACCTAGCTTCAGAGAAAGCCACTGTGGAGTTCATTGAGGGGACAGAACTGGCTGAACTGCGACGGGCAGTAAAAGAAGCTGGCTACGAACTGGGCTCGGAAGCAGAGACCTTGGAAGATATCACCACCGCTGCCCAGCGAGAGATTCGGAGGGTAAGGAACCGGTTTATCCTGGCGGCTATCCTTGCCGCCACCATCATGGCTCTAATGTGGACCCCATTTTTCACCGGGAAGCCCTACCTGCTGTGGGCTCTGGCGACACCGGTACAGTTCTGGGCAGGCTGGCGATTCTACCGCGGGACATGGGGGGCACTCAGGCACAGAACCGCCGATATGAACACCTTGATTGCTGTCGGCACCTCAGCCGCCTACTTCTACAGCATGGTAGCCGTCCTTTTCCCCGGCCTTTTCACGATTGGAGGGCTAGAACCCCATTTGTACTTTGATACCTCAGCCATGATTATCACCCTAATTCTCCTTGGTCGTTTTCTGGAGGCGAGAGCCAGAGGACAGACCTCGGAGGCGATAAAGAAGCTCATCGGCCTGCAGCCAAAGACGGCTCTAGTTATCCGCGACGGTAAAGAGACGGAAATCTCTATTGAAGATGTCCAGGCCGGTGACCTGATTATGGTACGACCGGGTGAGCGAGTGCCAGTGGATGGCATAGTCCGTCAGGGTTATTCCAGCATTGATGAGTCCATGATCACTGGAGAGAGTATCCCTGTGGAGAAAAAGGTAGGTGATGAGGTCATTGGCGCCACCATCAATAAGACAGGCAGTTTTCAATTTGAGGCGACCAAGGTAGGCAAGGATACCACCCTGGCCCAGATTGTCAGGTTGGTGGAGGAAGCTCAGGGAAGCAAGGCACCTATTCAGCGCCTGGCTGACGTCATCGCCAGCTACTTCGTGCCAACAGTGATTGGCATTGCTATCATTACCTTCATAATCTGGTACTTCGTGGGACCGGCTCCCGCCCTCACCTTCGCCCTGCTCAACTTTGTTGCCGTACTCATTATCGCTTGCCCCTGTGCTCTGGGGTTGGCAACTCCAACTGCAATCATGGTCGGCACCGGCAAAGGAGCCGAGCATGGTGTTCTTATCAGGACTGCTGAAGCACTGGAGGGGGCTCACAGGATAAGAACCATGCTGTTGGATAAAACCGGCACTCTAACCCGGGGTGAACCCAAGGTAACCGATGTAATCGCTGCCCCTTCTTCCTCTCAAGAAGAAGTCCTCCGCTTGGCAGCCTCAGCGGAGCATGGCTCGGAGCACCCGCTCGGCGAGGCTATAGTCAAGGCAGCTCTAGACAGGAAGCTGGAGCTGTCCCCGGCCTCAGGTTTTAACGCCATTCCCGGCCACGGAGTTGAGGCTTCGGTGGAGGGCAAGAAAATTGTCTTGGGCAACCTTAGATTGATTCAGAATAGAGGTCTTTCCCTGAATGGACTGGAGGAGGCAGCCAATCACCTCTGGCAGAAGGGCAAGACGGTGATGTTTCTCAGCCTAGATAGTCAGATGCTGGGAATCATCGCTCTGGCTGACACCCTTAAGCCCAACGCCAAAGTGGCACTGGAGGAACTGCACAAGATGGGTATTGAGGTGATGATGCTCACCGGAGATAACCAGCGCACTGCCGAGGCTATTGCCCGAGAGGTAGGCATTGACCGTGTCATCGCCGAGGTGCTCCCAGAAGACAAGGCTCAACAGGTCAAGAGACTGCAGGCGGAGGGAAAAGTGGTGGCAATGGTTGGTGACGGGATAAACGATGCCCCGGCTCTGGCTCAGGCGGATGTGGGCATTGCTCTGGGCACCGGCACCGATGTCGCCATGGAAACCGGAGATATTACCCTGATTAGCGGTGATCTGACGGGAATCATAACTGCCATATCCCTAAGTAAGCGCACCATGAGAACTATCAAGCAGAACCTCTTCTGGGCCTTTGCCTACAATACCGCCCTCATCCCGGTGGCGGCGGGGGTACTCTACCTTGCCTTCGGGCAAACTGGGGTTCCATCTGGGCTTCATTTCGTCCTGGGCAATTACGGGTTCCTCAATCCAATCCTAGCCGCAGCTGCCATGGCGGCTAGCTCACTCACCGTGGTATTCAACTCACTACGTTTAAGAAGGTTTAAGCCAGCCAAATTCGCCGGCTAATCAAAGGAGGTGTACCAATGGTGATTGACCCTGTCTGCAAGATGAAGGTTGAGGAAAGCAAAGCAGCCGCTACCTCCGAGTACAAGGGAAAGAAATACTACTTCTGCGCTGTAGGGTGTAAGAAGGCCTTCGACCAGAACCCGGAGAAATATCTGGCTGAAGAAAAAAGGCACGGCGGCTGACTCATTTTGCCAGCCGTTGCAGGTAGCGGTGGGCCTGAAGTGCCGCTTTGGCGCCTTCGCCAGCAGCAATAACTATCTGCTTCTCAGGCACATCAGTCACATCTCCGGCGGCATAAAGCCCGGGCATCGTGGTTTCACAAAAGCAGCTAACCGGCGCCTCCCCCAACTTGTTGAGTCCAATAAGCTCTTTTACTGGCTTAGAGTTGGGCACCAGACCAATTTCAACAAAGACCCCGGTAACCTCCAGCCGTTTACTCGCGCCACCCTTCAGGTCTCTTATCACTATTCCTTGGACAAAGTCCTGCCCTTCGATTTTCTCGGTTTGATATTCAGTGAAAATACTCAGGGTTTTGGCACCTGATAGTTTGTTAACCAGAATGGCGTCGCCAGTTAACCGGGTCAGTGAAACCAGATCTACGTGTTCAGCAATCTTCACCATATCCAGCGCTGCCTCCAGTGCTGAGTTGCCTCCCCCGACTACGGCTACCCTCTGCCCAGCGAAAACAGGCCCATCACAGATGGCACAATAAGTCACTCCCTTCCCGGTCAACTCCGCCTCTCCCGGCACATTCAGCTTGCGGGGGCTCTTCCCGGTGGCAAAGATTACCGCTTTTGCTTGATATCTGTTACCAGCTTCAGATATAGCTTCAAAGCCACCGCCAATCTTCTCCAGCCGAGAGATCTTGTCGCCAATTTTCTGGTCTATAGGATACTGGCTCACCTGGCTGTGGAACTTGTCTATCAGCTCCGGTCCCTCAATAAACTGATAGCCTAGGTAGTTCTCGATACCCATGGTCCAATTTGTCTGCCCGCCAATATCACCACTAACCAGCAACGTCTTGAGCTGCTTACGAGCCGCATATACGCTAGCCGCAAGCCCAGCCGGACCGCCACCTATTATCATCAAATCATACATGGCTACCTCCTAACGCATTAAAACCAGCTATTCCTGTTCCAGCTACGAGCCAAACACCCTTATGACAGCAGACTATCTAACAGGGCTTGGTTAAAACCGACGACAACCTGCTCATCAACGGTGATTACGGGTACGCCCATTTGCCCTGACTTCCGTATCATTTCTTGGGCAGCTTCTCTGCTCTCCGCCACGTTGATGTCGGTATAGGCAATCCCTTTTCGGGAAAGGTAATCCTTGGCTCTTTTGCAATACGGGCAGGTAGGCGTCGAATAGACAGTCACTTTTTTATCAGCCATTGTTTTACCTCACGCACAGAATTATACGGGTGCCCTAATCTTCCAGGTGAACATGCTCGCCCACCATTGGGTTGCCACATACCGGACAGCTAGCCACCAATGGCACCTGGCACCTTGGGCATACACCAGCGACTTTGGATTCATGACCACATTCTAGACAAACATACTTAATATTTTGCATCAAACCACCCCCAAGCTGCTTAGTAGTTAAATCTTATATCCATGCCCTCAAGCTGTCAAGATTTCCTGTCGAAAATGCTCAAGCCAGCGGATTGTGTTGCCTACCCCCGTCTTCCGGTATCCTCCACTACTGAAAAAGCATTGACAAGTGGTAGAGTTAGGTTTATTATTCTTCTCACCCAATAGTCCCGGTAAACATTGACAACTGAATACAAGCCAAGTATTTGGGTAAATCTCGGAGTGGGTAGGCAGTTATGTTTTATGCCGAATTTCTGCCTTGCGTGGGAGGTTATGGTAACGGAGTTACTGGGGAGGTATCCACTAGAGTACTGAGAGATGCCAGCTTTTCCTTTGGCTGGCATCTCTTGCTTTTTCAACAAAATGTAATAACTTTGTAATTTTTTTCTTTTTAATTTTATGATTTTTTCACTACCTGCTGTCTATTATGCTAGTACCATAAGCTAAGGTCGGGAAGCGGGGCTTTGCTTAATGCAATAAATTAAAGGAGGTTAGCTATGGTGATGGAAAGATGGAGGCCAGGGCGGGGGTTGATTCCCTGGAGACCGTTCCGGGAGCTGGAAGAGCTAGAACGGCGCTTTGAGGATATCTTCGGCCGACCAGCCGCGGTGTGGAGGCGACTCCCCACAGCAGAGAGAGGCTGGGCACCGTCTATAGATGTCTTTGAAAAAGAGGATAAGTTTGTGGTCAAGGAGGAAGACCACTGCTGTGAGCGTTCTTATGGAAGCTTTTCCCGCTCAATAGTTCTGCCCTCTACCGTGGATGCCAAAAAGATTGAAGCTAGTTATGAGGACGGGGTCTTGGAGATTCGCCTGCCAGGAGGAAATCAGCCATGGTAACTGAACAGAATAAAACTCTAGATGCCCTTCAGATT
>Ga0209986_10000880_pt1 | contig 29490 bp, 29 predicted proteins | sample BlataG_FD_183168 | JGI IMG/M metagenome (GOLD analysis project Ga0209986, IMG submission 183168) | Deep subsurface microbial communities from Black Sea to uncover new lineages of life (NeLLi) - Black_00105 metaG (SPAdes) (version 2) | ecosystem: Environmental > Aquatic > Marine > Oceanic >...
AAATAATTATGGTGAATTATTTTCTTTTTTCTGCTATTGGTTTTTCAGAAATTTTCTGTTCCAGAACCCTGATTTTCTCTTTTACATCATCTCTTCCTCCCGGTCATTTGTTAGTTTAACTATTCTTTCCATTTCTTTTTCCAGTTTTACCCTATCCGTAATAATTTTGGATACTTCAATAACTATCTCGGGTTTTCCATCTTTATCCTGTTTCAAAACATAGGAATTACAGTGAAAATAGATGGGCTCGCCACCTTCAGGTGTTACCATTACTTCATGTTCATGAATCTGGCCATTTCTATATGTCTTTTGTACCAGACATTCAGGGCAAGGTTCTCGCCTTCCATGATAGGCTGTGTAGCATTTCATTCCAATAAGTTTTTCTCCAAAATTGCTCTTGGCAAATTTGTTTCCCCACAAAACATTGTAATCCTTGTCAACCACACTGACGTGGTCAACAAACTCATCCAATAATTTTGCCAGTTCTTCTGCTGATACTTCCAAGTTACCCAATTTTAATTCTGCCATTTTGATTCCCTCCTTTCTTTTCGTAACTCGTGCCTTTCAAGACACATTTTATCATATTTTTTTTATATAATCACAGTCCGTTTAGGAGGTCAACCGCCTTTAGAGGTGATTTTTTGTAGTTTTTGAATATAATTTATATAGAATTTTTTAAAGATTTAAAATATTTTGTAACTTCCTTTTTGACAATAGGTGACAGTATTATTATTGCAATTAAATTGGGAATTGTCATAAATGTAATTACCATATCAACAAAATGCCATACTATATCAATCCCCCAGATTGATCCTAAAAATACAAATATACCATAAGTATATCTATACGGCTTAATTAATTTTGATCCAAAAAGATACTCTGCAGCTCTTGTTCCATAATAGGACCAGCTTATAATGGTTGAGAAAGCAAAAAGGAGCAATCCACCAGCAACTACATGTGGAGCTACTGCTCCTATTCCTATCTGTGAAAGTCCATTTGTAAATCCTTCAACAGTCATTCCCACTCCCTTTATCCCGCTTTTCCAGGCACCTGTTAATACGATTGTAAAAGCAGTCAAGCTGCATATAATAAGAGTATCTATTAATGGTCCAACTGATGCCACCAACCCTTCTCTGACTGGGTATTTAGTTTTTGCAGCTGCATGAGCAATGGCTGCAGAACCCTGGCCAGCTTCATTTGAAAATAGTCCTCTGGCAACACCAAATCTAAGTGTAATGATAAAAGCAGAGCCAATGAATCCACCGGTTGCTGCAGTTCCTGTAAATGCACTATTTACTATTAGAGAAAATGCAGCAGGGACTTTGTCCAGGAAGATCATTATTACTGTGATTGCACTTGCAAAATAGAGAAAAGCCATAATAGGAACGAGTTTTGAGGTGACTTCTGCAATTCTTTTTATTCCACCTACAATCACCAGAAGAACAAAAGATGATATGATTAAACCAGTTACCCATGTTGGAATACTGTAGTTTGATTTTAAAACATCTGAGATTGAATTGGATTGGGCCATGTTTCCTGTTCCTATTGAACACAATATGGTTGCTGATGCAAAAAATATAGCAATTACTTTTGCTAAAACTCCAAATTTCTCTTTTAATCCCATTTCCATATAATACATAGGGCCACCAGATATATATCCAGCTTTATGTACTTTCCTGAATTTAAAAGAAAGAGTACACTCTACAAATTTCAGAATCATTCCCAAAAAACCTGTGACCCACATCCAGAATACTGCGCCAGGTCCGCCAAAATAGATAGCAAGAGCAACCCCTACAATATTTCCAGTTCCTATTGTTGCGGATAATGCGGTTGTAAGTGCACGGAAATGATTAATATCTCCTGTATCTTCCTTTCTGTCATACTTCCCACTTATTACTTTAATTGCATGAGGAAGCTTTGTTACATGAAGGAATTTGAATTTAATAGCAAAATAAATTCCAGTTGGAACAAGCATTGTTAACAGTAGATAGCCCCCAATGTATTCGTTGTATTTTACTATTATGCTGTCAATGAAAGGTAATAACTGATTCATTATTATCCTCAACCTTTTTTAAAAATAAATATTTATTGTGGTTTTCAACCTAATTTATAACTTATGAGAAAAAAATGTCAAAAAAGAGATGGCCACGCTCCCGCTGGTCGCTCGCGATGACATTTTATTCATAGCAGAGGTCGTCAGATCGGCTCGCCCAAAGGGTAAAAAATGTCGATTATTAATAAAAAGAATACAAAAAACGAAGTATTCAGAGTGATTTCCCGTAAAATCAAGGTAACACTCTGATATTGCTTTTGTTATAATAAACATCGACATTTTTTATGAATAGTTCAGGTTAATGCGTTTGTATTAGTTGGGGTTTCCAATTTAAGCCATCCCAGAAAAGAATAGAACTCTCAGCTTGAGAAAGCAGTTTTTCCAAGGGCAGGCTCAATTTTCCTTCTCTATAATACCTGTTCCATGCTTTTTCGAATTCAATATTAGGAATAATATTCTGAAGCATTAAATTTGAGTCAAAACTGAAATAGAGTTTTGAATAGGGTGAGGCGAAAATGATATTGAACTTTATTCCTCCAGGCCCAACAGAGTCAAAGATAGGATAGATCCATTCCCTGTCGTATATCAGGCTTAATTCATTGTGCTTAATACGCATATAATACTTTTGACGGGCAGAAACAGGGTTTACAGGAATATACTTGGCTATATTATCCCTATAAAAAAGCAAATCCTTATGGATTCTATACGGAGGTCCTGTTCCGCTTTTAAAATGCAAACAATCCAGGACAATACAGACAGCATCTCCATTTAAAAGATTATTGGTTCCAGCTAAGAATATAAATTTTTGATTTTTCTCATCCTTGATAACTCGACATTCAGTTAACCTTCCAGTATTAGTGTACGTTAACAACTCATTTCCATTTGAATCATATATAATAAAAATACCAGGGAATCGGGTCTGATGATTCCAGATAACTAAAATTTCAGGATTCTTATCTCCTAAAATATCAGCAAATTGAAGGCCATGGACATGAAAAGGTTTATTTTTAAGGGTTTCATCCCTGTATTTCTGGTTGAGCTCAATTTCTCTTTTCCAGATTAAAGAACCGTCATTATCAAATAAAGCAATAGGTCTGGTATTAGAACTTTCATGGGGAAGAAAGATCAAAACCTCGTTCTTTTTATCTCCATCAACATCGGCAAAATCAATCTTTTTGGGGTCATTGCTCTCCGTTGAAAATGAATAATATTTTTCAAGGCTACGAGTTGTTTCTACTTTCACCTCCCACAAATATTCATAGTTATCATCATAAATATAGAGAGTGTTTCCTGCTGTAAGAAAATGATTAGGGTTAAACTTTAAAGAAATACTGCTTCTTTTATGGGGGAAAAACAAAAAGAAGGTTATTAAAACAACTAAAACCGCCGATAATCCAAGAATTATTCCTGCTGTGTAACCCTTTCTTTCAAAAAAGGACTTTTTTCCGATTCCGTTATCTTTGACTCTTTTTTTTAGCCAGTCACTTATCTCATCTTTATAAGCAAAAACCTTTGCTCGGATAGAATCATCCATTCGATATACAGGAAGATGGAGTTCCTTTTCCCATCTCTGACAAGTACGGATTTCCCTTTTAAGGTAGGCTGCGATCTCTTTCCAAGAGTTTAGAAGTTCGCGTTCCTTTGCTTTATGCTCTTTTTCCAAGTCTTTCTTTTTTTATTAAAAATCCTCCCCCAAGTCAACCAATAACTCAAATAAACGACGATAATCATTAAGTGTCTATCAGGAAGAGGCGAAGATCCATAACATTTGTGTGGGTAGGACCTGTGAAGATTAAGCCTCCCACTTTCTTGAAAAAATTGTAAGAATCATTGTTGCTTAGATATTTTTTTGGATTGAGGAATAATCTTTTTGCCTTTTTTAAAATTAATGGCGTGGCCCAGGCTCCTGCTGTTTCGGTAGGGCCGTCAATGCCGTCTGAGTTAAGGCTTAAAATCATCCAGTTTTTTTGTTTCTTAAGGCGATTTTTCATCTCCAGTACTGCTGCTAAAACAAATTCCTGATTTCTCCCACCTCTCCCCTTACCCTTTACTTCAACTGTTACCTCCCCTCCGGCCAGCAGGCATAGAGGCTGGGACATAACTCTACCTGATTGAATGATATTAATGAAGAGAGAGGCGTAATTTCTGGCTGTATCCCTTGCCTCTCCCTGATCAGAAGAAGTGATAATGAGGGATTTAAAACCTTGGCGCTCTGCTTCCTTCTGAGCTGCCTGAAGAGCTGTCATATTATCCCCGATGATAAAATTGAATACTTTATTAAAAATTTTATTATCTTCTCTCAGAGTCTCTTCAATTTTGTCCTGAATCCCTTTTTGAACTACTTCCTTAACAGAGAATGGCGCTGAATTCCAGAGTCTATACTTTTTTAATACCTGAAAAGCATCCTCATAAGAAGAAGAATCCCAATGAGTTGGTCCAGAGGCAATGCTCTCTAAATCATTTCCTCTAACATCAGAAAGAACAAGACTGATTACTGTGGCTGGATAGGCCTCTTGAGCAAGGCGGCCGCCTTTAATTCTGGAGATATGCTTTCGGACTGTGTTGAGTTCGGTTATATTAGCCCCTGCTTTAAGGAGCTTTTCTGTGATAAACTTCTTTTCCTCAAGGGAAATTTCTGAAGCAGGAAGACAAATTTGAGCAGAGCTTCCTCCAGAAATAAGGATTATAAAAAGGTCTTTTTCTCTGGCTTTTTTTGCCAGAGAAAGGATGTTTCGAGCAGCTACAACACTTCTCTCATCTGGCAAGGGATGGGAAGAGGAAAAGCAGGTTATTCTGTTTAAAGACACCCTTTGCCGAGGGAGACAGACCGCAAGGCCATCTCTGACTCTGTTTCCCAAGATATTAAGCATACTCTTTGCCATAAAAGGAGCTGCCTTGCCTATTTCTATCAAAAAAATATCATTGAAGGCAGTTAAGTCGAAAATTTTATCTTGAATTCTAAGTTTTTTCCCGCTTATTGAAACATTCTTTTTTATGATATTTTCCGGCTTCACCTCAGCTAAAGCTGCCTGATAGATTTTTTCCGCCTTTTCTAAAAGCTTCAAATTTGGAACATTCTTCAGGCTCATCAGCAACCACTATACAGCAGCTAAGGGTCAGGTCTCAAGATTAAAGATTGTTTTTTGCCTTGATTAATACAAAATGATTATGTATGGAAGAATGGCGATTTAGGTGAAAAGATAATATTTATTCAATTTTTTCAATGGCTTGGAGAAAATCAATACCTTTCTTTGTTATTACCACATAACTTTTTCCGCCGATTGAAAAAAAGTTAATTAATTCATGATCAAGAAGTTGGCCAATAATTTCCTTGTAACGAAATCTGTCTTTGTCCTTAAATACATCAAGATAATAAGCAGGAATAAAATCGGCTATAATACGCTTTTCTTCAGTGCTTTCAAGTAACTTAAGAATAAATAAATGCTCATTACGTATCTCTAATTTTGTCTCTGCGGCCCGCATATGCTTTTCCATTTGTGTCATTTCTCTTGTTTCTTTCTTAATTATATCAACTTCTCTTTCAGTCGCATCAAATCTTTTTTCAGTTGTATCGAATCTTTTTTCAGTCGTATCGAATCTTCTAATCAATTCTCCAATCTCTTTTTTTGAAAGTTCAGTAGTGAAACCTAATCTCATGAACTCTGTTTTTAGTTTATTTATTCCAGACTCGAGTGTTTTTCTAGCCTTCCTTCTAACAACAAACTCCCAAAGCAGTAATAATAAAACTAAAATCCATAAAATGATCTCGTGAAGCTCAAGATTGATAACCCAATCAAATAGTGTTGTCATGATAAAACCTCAATGCTTTTCATTTAAAACCTATATTATTTGAATTTTATATGTTTTAATCAAAATTTACAAAAAAATTCAAAATAATATTTAAATTTATAGCTAAAACATATTCTTTCGAAAAGGTTTTACACCAGGATTATTATCAAAACAGTTTTCGCAAATCAAAAGAGGCCCTTTAGACGAATCTGAAAATTCCCGTTCAGGAATGTTTAATTTATCTGTCTGAGGTTCAACTAGATAAGCTCTATCGCTATCAATTTTTGTATTGCACCAATCACATGAACTAAACGACTTACCTGTACGATACATCCACGTCCTGGCGTTTTCTCTTGCTTCTATTTTATTCTCCGGAATAAATTTCTTAAGAAGATTTAAAGTTTCTGAACAACCCATTTTTTTAATCGCTTTTTCAACTTCCATTTGTTTCTTTTTAAAAAATTCAGTTGATGTCCAGAAATTGCGACCTTTATATTTAATGGGAATGTGAGAGTAATCTGAAGAAGAAATATACTTATAAAAGCCAACAAGAGGTTCAATGACTCTTTTATCTCCTATTTCTCCCAGGGCTATTACTGCAGCAATCCTAACTTCCCTATCTTTATCTTTAAGGGCCTGAATAAGGGGTTCTATCGCTCTTACATCTTTCCGCTTCCCAAAAGCAACTACTATCCTTCTTCGAACTTCATGATTTTTATCTCTCAGAGCTTGAATGAGAGGGTCTATTACTTTTGCACTCTTTATCTTCTCAAGAGCTACTACTGTTTTTCTCCGAACCTCTCCATCTTTATCCTTCAGGGCCTGAATAAGAGGTTCTACCGTTCTTACATCTTTTAACTTGCCAAGAGCAACTGCTGCCTTCCTTCGAACTCCTTTATCTTTACTATCCAGGTCCTGGATGAGAGATTCTACGGTGGCTTTTCCTGTATCCTCAGGGGGCTTTGGCATTTCTTCTTGGACTTCCTCCTCTTCATCTTTCGGAACTTGGACGAGATCTTCCTCCGCCTTCTTTCCTTCCTCTCGAACATAATCGGGTTCAACCTTTAAATCCTGAATGAGAGAGTCTATTGAGGCCTTTCCTGTATCCTCAGGGGGCTTTGGCATTTCTTCTTGGACTTCTTCCTCTTCATCTTTCGGAGCTTGGACGAGATCTTCCTCTGCCTTCTTTGCTTCTGTTTTTTTTAAGGCGTTGGTTGCTTCCTCTCGAACATAATCGGCTTCATCCTTCAAAGCCTGCATGAGAGGTTCTACCGCCTTTCTATCATTTATATCTCCAAGAGCTCTTGCTGTTCTAGCTCGGACATAATCGTCTTTATCCTTCAGTGCTTGAATAAGAGGTTCCACCGCTTTCGTATTCTTTATTTCCCCCAGGATTGTTGCCGCTTGCCTTCGAATTTCTCTATCTTTATCCCTCAAAGCCTGGATTAGAGGTTCTACTGCCGGACTTCCTATGCCTATTAGGGTATCTCCCGCATAAAATTGAATCCAACCATTTTTATTCCCCAGGGCTTTGATGAGAGGTTCTACCGCCGTTTCTCCCATATATATTAAGGCATCTTTTGCTTTTTCCTGAATTGCATGTGATTTTTCATACTTAAAGACAAATATCAAGCCTTTGATATCTTTTTTATCCTTCAATTTTTTGATATTCGGTTTTCTAAAAAAGTACATTTAATACCTCCATTAAAAAAGAAAAAATGGCGAAAAATGAGTCACTAACAAGAACTTTATTTTTTAACTCGCCACAGTAACTGTCCCTTTTTATCAGGTTTTTGCCTGCAGTAATTCCAAATTATTTATATCATATTTGAAAGCGATATTCAATTACAGGCCCCTATTTCTATTTTACAATCTTAATTGTTTATGATAATAAATATGGAAAAAAATGGACAGCCAGGATGCAAGCAAAAGAGGTACATGGGGCTCCAAAATCGCTTTCATCTTTGCAGCTACAGGTTCGGCAATTGGTTTAGGCAATATCTGGCGTTTCCCGATGATGGTTGGAAAAAACGGCGGAGCAGTCTTTGTTTTAGTCTACATTGTGGTAGTGGTCTTAATCGGATTCGCAGTAATGCTGGCAGAGCTTGTTATCGGACGCCACGCTCAGAAAAATCCGGTTGGAGCCATAAAATACATAAAACCCGGAACACCCTGGAAATTTATCGGTTATTTAGGAGTCATAACAGGAGTTTGTATTCTTTCCTACTATTCTGTTGTGGCTGGCTGGGCTGCAGGCTACATGATCAAAACCGCTTCGGGTGCGTTCAGGGGAGAAGTTACCAGTCAGCTAACAAATAAAATATTCACAGAGTTTAGCTCCAACCCGCTTGAAGTTCTTCTTTTATTTTTATTGATCATAGGCATCACAACTTTTATCATCTCCAAAGGCGTCAAAAAAGGGATAGAAAGATGGACAAAGGTGCTTATGCCTCTTCTCTTTATCCTGATAATATTCCTGGCCATTAGAGCTTTAACTCTTCCAGGCGCTGCAGAGGGCATCGCTTTTTATCTCAAACCTGACTTCTCCAAACTCAACGGCACAATCATTCTTTATGCCTTAGGACAGGCCTTTTTTTCCTTAAGCCTAGGTATGGGAACTATGATTACTTATGGCAGTTACATTCATAAATCTGATAATCTCGTCTCTTCGGCAGGATGGGTTTCTTTCTCCGATACCCTTATTGCTATTTTAGCTGGTTTTATCATTTTCCCGACTCTCTTTGCTATCCCTGGTGTCGAGCCTTCAGCCGGACCAGGGCTTGTTTTTAAAGTCTTACCTCTTATCTTTTCTAAAATACAGGGTGGTTATATCTTTGGAACTCTATTTTTTGCTCTTCTCTCGGTAGCAGCTTTAACTTCGACCATATCTGTTCTTGAAGTTCCTGTGGCCTATTTTATTGACGAGCGGAACTGGTCAAGAAAAAAAGCGGCTTACTTAGTGGGCTTTCTCTCCTTTGTCATTGGAATTCCCTCGGCTCTTGCCTCAGGAGCATCAAGTATTTTTACTAAAATGACTTTTCTGATGAAGATTGATAAGTTCTTAATAAAGATAGGAATAATAAAAGAATGGTTCTTTTATAAAATCTTTGGAGGAAAGGATTTTATGACCTGGATGGATTTCATCTTTGGCAATATCTCCTTAGCTGTTGGTGCTCTTTTGATATGTCTGTTCGTTGGCTATATCTGGGGTATAAAAAAAGCTGCCCAGGAAATTTCATCCGGTAATCCCAAATTCAAATTAAGACCTCTCTGGGCTTTTTCAATAAAATTCCTCTCCCCACTGGCCATAATTTTTATACTCATTTTTATAAAAACCATTGTTTCTGGATAAATGAAGCCAATGAAAAAAAAAGATTTCCTCATCTTTGCTCTTAAATTCATTTTCAGCTTGGCCATAATTGCCATCCTTTTAATCTACAAGACTTCAATTAAAGAAATATTCGATGTTCTGAAGAAAGCTGACCTTATCTGGCTTCTCGTATCTTTTTCTCTCCATTCTATAGGACTCCTTATCAGCGCCTATCGCTGGCAAATTCTTATACACGCCCAGGGAGACCATGTACCCCTGGGATTTTTGGCTAAATCTTATTTAGTGTGTTCTTTTTTTAACAACTTCCTTCCCACCCGTTTTGGCGGAGATGTCATCCGCATCTGGGATGGCTCCCGCTATTCTCGCTCCCTTTTAAAATCTTCAGCCATAATCCTGGTGGAACGACTCACAGGCATCAGTGTCCTTTTAATCTTTGCCTTTACTGCTTCCTTATTTCGGCTTGAAATGGCCCAGAAAATCCCGGTTATTTGGGTCGCTTTACTCCTTAGCCTTTTTGGTTTAATTCTCGTTGCTGTGTTCTTTATGCCTTTCTTCGTGAAATATCTCAAAAAAATCCCTGATAAAGGAATTCTGCCAAAAATTAAACAAAAAATTTTAACTTTCAGAGAAACTATCCTCATCTACAGGGATAAAAAAACTTATTTTTTTAGAGCCCTCATCTGGGCCTTGGTTCTCCAGATTAACGTCATCATCCATTATTACCTAATAGGCAAAGCTCTCCACCTTAATATTCATCTCCTCGACTATTTTATTTTTGTTCCCGTAGTTCTTCTCATTCTTAGTATTCCCATTACAATTAATGGACTGGGCTTAAGAGAAGGCTCTTACATCGAAATCTTCCAATTCTACGGAATTGCCGCTTCAACTGCCTTTTCTTTTGCCCTCATAGATGTAGCTTTTGGATTTATCGTAGGTATTGTCGGAGGTGTTATCTATATTATTAGAAAATGAAAGTCTTTCGCCTCCTTTTTTTCATTCTCATTTCTTTCCTATCTGTTTTGTCCCAAGAAGACATTTCTGAATACGAGAAAAGACTTATAAAAATTTCCGAGCAAATAGAAAATCTTAAGACAAGAATAGAGACAGAAGAGGAAAAAGAATCAACCATCCTCTCAAGTCTGGACAGGATAGGTTTTAGAAAAAAAATAATTAAAAAGGAAATATCTCTTTACAATATCCAGTTAGAAAAAACAAACATAGAACTTCGCTCCATAAAGAAAAGCATTCCTTCCCTGAAATCAAAACTAAAAAAGGAAAAACAATCAATCGAAAAGACCCTGATTACTATCTATAAATTTGGTAAATTCAGCTTCCTTGAATTCATGCTTCAAGCTAAGGACATCAAAACTCTCCTGTCTGAAAGTAAAAATCTCTCTCTTTTGGCCCAATACCAGGACAATATGATTTCTGATTACATGAATACTCTGGCCCAATTAAGGACAGCAGAGGAAAACTTAAAAAAGAAAACAGAAGAGATATCAATCCTGATTCAAAAGGCACGGCAGAAAAAAAGAGAACTGGAAGAACAAGAAAGAAAGAATAAAATTCTTATCGAAGAAATTCAAAAAAATAAAAAGTCCCATCTTCAGGCTCTCCAGGAATTGGAAGAAAGGGCCAAACAGCTCCAGGAGTTGATAAAAAAAATAATAAAAGAGGAGATGGTTTTCCCTTTTCCCTTTATTCCCCTATACGAGGAAAAAGGAAAACTTCCCTGGCCTATTGAAGGAAAAATTGTGACTAACTTCGGTCTTCAGAGACATCCCAAATTTAGAACTATCACTCTTAACAATGGAATTGAAATTGCTCCCAAAAAAAATGAGCTGATAATTAAATCCATCCATTCAGGCAAAGTTGTCTATGCTGATTATTTCGCGGGCTGCGGAAATCTTGTAATTATCGACCATGGAATGACCTATTATTCTCTTTATGGACACTGCGCCGATTTCTTAGTAGAAAAAGGGGATCTGGTCAAGACCGAGCAGCCGATTGCAATTGCTGGCGACTTCGGATCCCTGAAAGGGATAACCCTTCATTTTGAAATCCGTTACAGGACAAAAGCTCTCAATCCCCTGCAGTGGCTGAAAAGAAGATAATTAGTTTTGACTTTTATTTAGCCTGGATTATTCACGAGCCGAGGTTACCGCAGGTGCGAGGCGTGGCGGATGAAGCTGTGGTCGTCCACTGCAAGTCCGCCACAACGAAGTAGATGCGGCGAGATCGGCTCGCCCAAAGGGTAAAAAATGTCGATTATTAATATAGAAAAAATACAAAAATAGAAATATTCAGAGTGATTTCCTGTAAAATCAAGGTAACACTCTGATTTTGCTTTTTTTATAATAAACATCGACATTTTTTATGAATAGTCCAGGTTAGAACGTTCGCAGCCGACCATCAATAAAACTTCCAACCCAGGTTTCCTCATTCCTTTATTTTATCCCTGCTTAGATAAAGGGTGACTTTAAATTCCCCGGAATTATCTCCGACGATATTCTCATTAATTCCGAGATAGAGATGACCGCTGATATTCATTCTCACCTTGTTTTCAGAACCGATAAAAAAATATTCGAAGATTTCGTGGCGAATTTCTTCTTCTGTTTCTTCATCGATTTCAATCGAGATAAGCTGAGAAATTTTGCCAATTAAAGCTCCTATATTTTTATCAGAAAGAGGCTGCTGCATTGTTTTTAGATTGTAGCCGTCTGGACCGCAATAAGCCAAAGGGTTTCCCTTCTGGAGAGAAATTCCTCCAGAGGCTTTAAAATATATTTCCTGACCTTTAATAACGTCAAGCGCAGTATCTGTCCAGTTAACATTTCCTAAAATGCGCTGTCTATGGACTGCAGTATATTCTAAAACAGAAGGTTCCTCTACTTTTTTCGGGAGCGGGACAGAGAGAGATTCAAGATGGGTTTTAAACCTGGTAAACTTCGAGCTTTCCTCAGTGAAAAGGTAAGGAGGAAATAAATTCAGCAGAGATAATAAATGTTCCTGTCTCTTTAAACTCCAGGGATTTCTTCGTAGCCAGAGAGAGGAAGGTTCCTGTCTTTCCCTTTCCCAGAGACGGTTGGCAACATTCACAAATCCTCGAGGATTGAAACCAGCATCAAAGCAGTTTTGGAGAGCAAACTCATCTGCTTCCTCTACCTCATCCGGGTAATATTTAAGGTGAGCAAAGTATTTAAAAACTCCCCCTTCTTCCTCAAAAACCTGATACAGGCTATCCAATCCTCTCTCACCTCTAATTGTTTCTCCTGGTAAAACTGTGCCTTGAGTTACTGCATTCTGAGAGATACGCTGATGAATTTGCCGGGACATAATATGGCCTATCTCAAAAGCTAAAACCCCGGCCAACTCAGACTCTGTCTTGGCAGCCTCAATCAGGCCTCGCGACACATAAACCTTTCCTCCCAAAGCTGCAAAGGCATTGATATTTAGGGAATCAATAATTTTAAAAGTCCATTCAAAACCTTCAACAAGATAACGAAAATGACTTAGGATGATAATTTTTTTACCTAATTCATCAAGGTAATTATTTAAAAATTCATCTTCAACAATATCTACTTCTTTTTCTATATCAGAGGCTATTCTTTGTCCGTAAAATATTTCATCGCTTTTAGGAATCAGATCGAATCCTTTCATCTGAGGAACTTCATCTGCTTTTAAAACAGACTTTTTAACAGGGGCGCAGTTTGAAAAAAACAGCAAAGAAAAAAGTAAATAGCAGGCAGGAAGCAGTAAAAAGTATATAGAAAAAATGGCAGAGGGCGAAGGGAAGAGCATGTTTTTTCTTTCTTTTGGCTTAGTTTTGCTCTTTTTCAAGCGTCTCACCCATTTCTCCTTTCAGGTTTGTTCCATTTATCTTGTCTGTTCGGTTTTTTTATTTGCTCTTTTTATTTGCAAGATATCTATCATTTGCTGATGAATCAAACCATTTGAGGCTAAAGTTTCTAAACCGTGGACACTGTATTCTCTGTTTTGAAAATCGGAAACTTGGCCTCCTGCTTCTTTCACAATTAAAGTTCCAGCCGCAACATCCCAGGGGTTGAGCTTTAATTCCCAGAAGCCGTCAAATCTCTCGCAGGCTACATAACAGAGGTCCATTGCTGCAGAGCCGCAGCGGCGAATAGCCTGAACACGGGTCACGAAATTATTAAAATGATTGATATTGTTCACTTCGCTTTCCCGAATATCATAAGGAAATCCGGTGGCTATTAGACTTTTACCCAGATCGTCAATAGAAGAAACTCTTATCTTTTCTCCATTAAGAAAAGCTCCCTCCCCCTCAACAGCCGAAAACATTTCCTCTCTCGTTGGGTCATAAACAACACCAAGCACAATTCTTTGCTTTTTTTCCAGGGCTATGGAAACACAAAATACAGGGAATTTATGAGCAAAATTGGTTGTCCCATCAATAGGATCTATTAGCCAACGGAACTCAGATCCTTTCTCCTCGGATAAACCCTCCTCAGCTAAAAAATCATGATCAGGAAAACAGGTTGAAAGATGCTTGAATATCATCTTCTGAGATAAAGTATCGAAACGGGTAACAAGATCAATTGTTCCTTTAAAAAATATCTCCCTTGCCTCATTGAAATTCTCCCAGAGCATCTTACCGGCTTTATAAGCGGCATCTTTAGCTGCAGATAGATATTTATCCAAGTTCATATTTCTTTAAATATTACCAACTCTTAACCTATCAAGCAACAATTGTTTCTGTTATAGTAAGCATCTTTTTTCCCGTGATTAGTGAAGGACAAGCGAGGGGTAGGCGGTGAAGAAGGTCGTATGAAGGCTGAGCGGGCACGGTTTCCGACTGGAGGGAGGAAGAGTGAAGCCTGAATCGAGCCGCTTTGGCTCGCTGGGACAAAGCGAGCGTGCCTTCAAACCGCCTACCCCTCGTTGTGACTACTTTATCTCTTATCACGGGAAAAAAGATGCTTCCTTCTGTATATAAACTTTTTGCTTTTAAACTCGTAGAATGTAATATAAAATATAGATTCAGTTTTGAAAGGTTTTAAAAATGAAAGAAAAAAAAGGGTTTTTTAAAAAGAAAAAGAAAATTATTATCATCTCTGCTGTAATTTTCATTATTGGGCTTATAATTTTATTTAACCTCCAGGCTCAAAGGGAAAAATCAGTAAAAGTTACTGTAGAAAAAGTTGAAAAGCATGACCTAACTTCTATCATCTCTGCCTCAGGTGAAGTTAAACCAAAAAAGAATGTGAATATAAGCGCTCATGTGCCGGGAAGGATTGTTAAAATAGATGTTGTTGAAGGACAAGAAGTAAAAGCGGGTGATTTTCTCCTGAAACTTGACTCAACTCAGTACGAGGCTTACGCTGATAGGGACCGAGCCCTTATCAGTTCTTATCAAGCTGAACTCATCAAGGCAGAGGCAATATTAAAAAAAGATAAGAACTTCTATGAAAGGCAAAAAAAACTTTTTGATGAAGAGCTCATCTCAAGAGAACAAGTTGAGGATGCAGAAGCCCAGCATGATATTTCAGAAGCTCAGTGCAAGGCTATTCTTTTCCAAATTGACCAGGCTAAGGCATCTCTCCAGAGCTCCCTGGATAATCTGAACAAAACCAGCTACAACTCTCCTATCGATGGAATAATCACAAGCCTGAGAGTAGAAGAAGGAGAGGTGGCTATAATTGGAACTATGAATAATCCGGGCACCGTATTAATGACTATTGCCGACCTCTCGGTGATGGAAGTAGAAGTGGAAGTAGATGAAACAGATGTAATAGAAGTTCAAACAGGACAGATTGCAGAAGTAAAGGTGGATGCTTTTCCTGAGCAAATCATTCAAGGAAAAGTGACCGAAATCGGAAGTTCTGCCATTCAAAAATTGACTACTTCTGAAGAATCCAAGGATTTTAAGGTCGTTATAACTCTTGAGGACCCGCCAAAAAAATTAAAACCAGGTCTTTCTGCTTCAGCTGATATTATAGTCGCTGAAAAAAAAGATGTCCTGGCCATTCCCATCTCAGCCTTGGTTTTAAGAGAAAAAGAGGAGGAGAAGGGAAAAAAGAAAAAAAAGGAAGAAGAGGAAGGGATTTATGTGGTCTCAGACAGCCGGGTTAAATTTCAGCCTGTTAAAAAGGGTATTATGGGCGAGATGACGATTGAAATAACCGAAGGTTTAAAAGAAGGCCAAAAAATAGTCACCGGCCCTTACAATGCCCTTCGCCAGCTTAAAGACGAAACCCTGATTAAAGCAGAAGAAAAGAAAAGAGAAAAAAAATGAAGGGATCAGAAAATAATATCATCATCTCAGCAGAGAATCTTTGGAGGGTTTATCAGTTAGGGCAACAAGAAGTAAGAGCACTCAGTGGTGTAACTTTTAATATCTGCCGTAATGAATTTGTGGCCATCATGGGCCCTTCTGGATCCGGAAAATCAACTATTATGAACCTTATAGGCTGTCTCGATTCTCCTTCAAAGGGAAAGTACTATCTCAAAGGGAAATTAGTAAGCGCCATGGACGAAAACGAGCTTGCCTATATTCGCAACCGTGAAATCGGGTTTGTTTTTCAAGTCTTTAACCTTCTTCCCCGGGCTACAGCTTTTCACAATGTAGAGCTTCCTCTCATTTACAAAGGGGCAAAAAAGAAAGAAAGAGAGGAAAAAACTCGGAAAGCCCTGGAGATGGTGGAAATGTTAGACAGGATGAAACACAGACCTCCTGAACTCTCCGGGGGAGAGAGACAGAGAGTGGCTATAGCTCGGGCCCTTGTCAATGAACCATCCATCCTTCTGGCCGACGAGCCTACAGGGAATCTTGACTCTAAAACAGGACAAGAAATACTCAAACTTTTTAACAAAATACATGCCAAGGGAAACACCATTATCATCGTCACCCACGATAATGATATAGCCCAACAGGCACAGAGAATCATCTACCTAAAAGACGGAAAAATTGAGAAAGATGAAAAAAAAGGAGTATAAAGAATGAATTTTTTCGAGCGCCTTCAAGGGATATTTTTTAATCCTATGTTGACTTTAAAAGGAATTGCAGAAAAGCCTCGCTGGCATGATGCTCTCATCCTCGTTCTTATCTGTGTAGCTCTTTTTTCCTACTTAACAACCCCTTATTCCCAAAAAGATAACCTTCAACTTATGAAAGACAATGAAATAAAGATTCAAGAAAAGATGGGTGAAGAAAGATACAATAAAATGATAGAAAGCCTCGAAAACCCATCCAAAACCGGCATTATTATTCGATCATTTATTTTAGGCCCTATAACCTTACTCATCGGCTTTCTCTTCTCCAGCTTGATTATTTTTGGCATGGGGCGCCTCTCTTCGACAGAAGGAAAATTCATGCATGTTTTCTCTGTCTTTATCCATGCTAATTTAATCGATAAAATCCTGGGCAATGCTGTACGTCTTGTCCTGGTTCTGACTCGAAAATCTTTTATACAGACAACAACCAGTCTCGCTCTCTTCTTTCCCCGCTTAGAAATAACCTCTCCTGCCTTTATTATCCTGAGCCAGATTGACTTTTTCCAGCTCTGGCTTTTTGGCATTTTAAGCTATGGTCTGGCCTTTGTCTTTAAGATTGAACTTAAAAAAGCTCTTTTTATCTCCTACGGTTTCTGGCTCCTAAAAAGTATATTTTATATTGCTATAGGCCTGCTAACTCTCCGCTTCATGGGATAGGCCTATTATTCACCTTTGTCTTTTTCCTATCTTGAGATTTGTTTTTGTCTTCTGAATTTTTAACTTTGATTTTTGAGTTTTTTTTCTGATAAAGAAAATCAGAGGACATATTCTGTTCGATGTACATAAAGACAACTTTCTATAAGATTTATGATCTTATTGAGTTCGTCTTCAGTAATATTGGCCCAATCTTCTTCAGAAACTGGTTGAATTTCCCAGCCAAAGCCATAATTGCTATTTTGCGCAGACCAATAATATATTTTCTTTTTATATTCAACCTTGCCACCTGCAAGCCAATCATCAAATTGATCGCGATGATATTGGGAATCAATAATTATTTTGATCATAATTGCTACCTTTGCCAATTCAATGGCTTTGTCGTTAATATCAAATGCTATACACCTTCTTTTAAACAATTTTGATTCTACAGCGGTAGTCCCAGCACCACAGAAATAATCTAAAACCAATTCACCAGGTTTTGAAACTTACCTTTTGATTAGCCAATGTATCCTCTTTTTATTAAGCCCGCCGTTTCGCTTAACGTTTCCAGCATATACGACGTTGCGACCGAAAGGAGCAAAGTCCCGAAGGGCAAGGGCAATAGCCCGCAGCGTATATGCTTTGTTATATGAAGTGGCGGGATCATTTTATCTCTTCAATGCTGAAATTAATTCTTTAACACTTTTAAATCTGTATTTTTCAAATTCTCCCTGATCAACTCTTATGAATGACCACTTACTTCCCGATAGACCCATAGCATCCTTGCACCATTTTTTCATCCTTTTGTCCTTATGCTCAACATCGACATCTTCTCTTCCTTTCGTTTCAATAATTAATTGTTCGCTCTCGTCAATTGTCACTACAAAGTCGGGGTAATACAATCTAAGGTTATCCTTTGAATCTTTATACTCTACAAAGAACCCTATTTTGGGAACGATTTTACTGAAAGCCTCTACATCCTCAGCTCTGTCTAAAAACTTGACATAATCTAGCTCAAAATCATTATCACATGGCACATAGTTAAAAATGCATCTATTGGCTAGATAAACCAATTTTGACCATACAAAAGGTCTAGTATCCGAGAGTCTTATGACATCCCTCTTTTCGGGCTCTCTTTCGGTGAAAGTCATATCTCTGAATGCATTTACGAATAAACTTATCAATTGTTCTTGAACTTCAGGAGAACTCAACTTATAAAGAACTCTGGGGTCTTCAAGGTCCACTTTCTCTGTAAACAATTTTTCCTCAACATATCTTTTCACCACGGGATAAAAGCTGGCAAAGGCACCACCTATTTTTAGTTGTTTAAGTATCTGGTCTGTATAATAAGCGATTACACTTTTAGAATCCTGAGGCACTGGCAAATCCCATTTTCTCTTTATAACTTCCATTCCTTTGAGCATATCCACAGCAACATATTCCATTTCTAATACTTTATTCTCTAAAGGAATGGATAAGGAGAGTAAGTTGTCAATTTCTACTTCATCTAAATAAAATTCTCTTATGAAAATTCTTGGACTCAAGATTGGTATTTCAATATCCTTATCCAATTTATTTTCATCTACAAATATAGTGGTTAAATTAAGAGGCTTTCCGGTGTCAAATTCGGCAAATTTTATACCTTCCTGATTTTCTAATTCTTCAAGAATATCTATTAGCCCTGGGGGCCCAATGATTTCGAGAACATTTACAGATTCGGCTATATCTGCATCTTCCTCAGGGAACATTTTCCTTAAGCCTCTTCCAATGACCTGTTCTGGAAGCACTTTTCTTTTTGAAGTATAAGACCTCAATCCCACAATCACATTTACATTTCTCACGTCCCACCCCTCATTTAACATCAATGTACTTACTATTGCCTCATAGGGATTTTTTTCAGGGTTAGGATCATCAATAGTCTTTGCAAACTCTCTTGCCTTGGGCAAGTCGGCCTTTTTTACCTCTCCAGTGCTGTCAGTATGGATCAATAATACTTTATCTTTAAGATCAGGAACAGCAGAATTAATATATCCAAATATTTCGTCTGCTTCTTTGTTTTCAGGACATTGAAAGAACAGCACAGGCTTTTTTGATAGTGGTCTCAGTGCTTTTCTATATTCTCGCCATCTTCTTATTCCAGCATCAATCCATGCTCTATATCTCTCAACGGTTTTAGTTGAGGCAATCTCGGAAGCATTTTTGACTATACCCTTTAATGGTAATTTTACGATGTTCATTTCAATGGCTTCCTTGAGTGAGAAGTCCACGATAATCCATGGGAATAGGGCACCGGTTTCAGTTTTAGGCGTAGCCGAGAAGTCTAACTCCATATTAATGCCTTTACCATATTGAGAAGCCAGATATTTGTTAAGATCTAAAAGTATCTTCTTCCATGCCGCCTCAAAACTGTATATATGGTGGGCTTCATCCTTCAAAATCATAATATTGGAGCAGGAGGTCAAAACCTCCTTTATCCTATTCTCTTGATAGATGTCAGAAACATTGTAAACCTCCGGCAGTTCCATAACTCTATCTACATATTTTTCTACTTCTTTTTTCTTGTTTTTCCTCTCTTCCAATTGCTGAATATTAGTTAAAAATAGCACATTCTCAGGAATGACATGTATTGGGTCTTCCTTAAGGATTACTTTCAAGTCAAATTCTTCTTGCCATTCTGGCGGGATGAGTGGCAATTCTCTAAATATCTTCCCATCCTTAAAATCTCTGCAAAGCCTGTCATAAATGACATTTTTCTCGCCAGCAATGAGCAAAAACTTTGAGGTATAATCGTCTCTGTTTTCTCTTTTATGATTAAAGTAAGACCATACTATCGCCAACGCCATAACAAAGGTTTTACCGGAACCGGTTGCCATCTTGAAGGCATAAAGAGGATATTGGTCATAAGAGGGATCATACCCTTGTATGGGTCCTGCTCCAAAATCCCTTGCCATGTCTATAAAGTTACGCTTTTTCATTACTTCATAAACATAAATCAAAGTTTCAATCGCTTCTCTCTGGCAGAACCAGAACCCACAAGGCTCGCTATCTACTATGTGATCTTCACTAAACCAGAATTGTAATAAACGACGTGTGGTGTCCGTAATGTTGAAGTATCCTTCTTCTCGCCAAGTGAATACAGCTTTGCGGAGTTCATTAACCAAATATGCCTTGCTTAGTCGTCTCTGCTTTGGATGCAAAAGTTCATTTGGTTTCATTTTGTATATCCTTCCTTTATCAGATAGTCTTTTATCTCTCTAACAAATTCCTTTGCCCAGCATAGAACTTCTTTTGCGGATGCATCATCTATCTCAGGAAAAAAACTGTAATCACCTATTAACCGCTTTTCAAAAGTCTTGCTTAATCTCTTGCCCATTTCTGATTTAAAGATACTTGCCTTTACAAAATGCTCGCCAAAAAGTGAGATAACGCTCTTATGAGAGGAGAACTTCAACTCCTTGGTTAAGAGCAATGCCTCTGTTACATAAAACATAGCATAGTAAGAGCGAGAGACTGAGGTATCAAGATCTCCTTCTTTCAGTAAAAGTTCTGCACTTGTTATTGCCCTTTCAGCCCTTTGGATTAAAGTTTCTATTTCTTTCATATCTTTATCCCTTCTTTTCTGATGTAGTGATACAATGGCCAGGTCGAATTTATAATCTCTTCATTAGACAAAGGATATATTGAGATTAATTCGCCCGTTTCCAGCATTAGGTCATAAAGTATATCGTATATCTTGTTTATTTCTATTGACTTATTTACCCTGCCTTTGAGCACCACAGCAATATCTATATCGGATTCCTTTGTCGCATTATTTTTAGCAAAAGAGCCATAAAGAATAATGTCCACAAGTCGATCACCGTAAATTTTTTTAAGAATATTCCTTATCTGTGGTAGAAGATGTTCTATCTCTTTTATCATTCTATTGCCTTTCATTTTACCCTCACCCTCAGCACTTTATTCGTATCATTCCCAAACACATCAACAACCTTGACCATTATTTGATATTCTCCAAGTTCTTCATATTTATGTGTTGCATAAAAATCCACCCTCGGATTCTTTTTCACCCTGAAACTCTGCCACTGGTTGTGGAAGGTATCGCCTTTATAAACCCAGTCAATCGCCCAGTAGTCTATAAGTTCTCTTGAATCCTTTACCTTACTGGCAATTTCTGCAAGCTCGGCGGTTGGGGAAAGTTGAAAGTCGGTAATTTTTAGCGTTATCTCTTTTCCTTTGATGCCAGTTTCAATTTCTAAATAGGCAACCTCTGGGAATTTTACATATTTTGAAAGTTCTTTCTCTACAATTTCATCTGGTACCTTCAACAATTGTAAATCAAATCCAACGAGCGAGGATTTTATTTCATTCACAGATGGAATCTGAATCAGCCTCAAATCAACCCCGTTCTTCTTTGCTAATTCTTTAGCCAACTCATTTACTTCATAACTCCACTCCCAGCCAAGAACATCTGCTTTGTTGAAATTATTAGCCCTACACTCAATTACTACTTTTTCAGCCTCTTCCATCGTAACAGGAGCATTCAAAGGACCAACATGAACCGCTCTATCTCCCTTTCTTCCATGCAAATATCTAAAACCTGTTAACGGCTGAGATTGGTATAACTTAAGCATAAAAGCAAGGTATTCATCCTCTCTCTCCTGCCAGTAAACTGTTTCATAGTTTCCTATATTCCATAGTTCAAAGGGTCTTGCAGGCTTTTCATAGTTCCTATTTTTCATCTTCGGTCTCCCACTTTAGCACTTCCTGAATTTTAATAGCCAAGTCTGGGATTTTATTTTGAATTATATCCCATAAGATTTCATTGTCTATTCCAAAGTATCCATGGATGACTATATCTCTCAAGCCTGCAATCTTTCTCCACTCAATCTGGGGATATTTTTGTTTTATCTTATCAGGGAGATTTTTAGTCGCTTCACCAATTATCTCAAGGTTCCTAACCACTGCATCTATTAACATTTGGTTTTTTATAAATTCCTCAAATGATTTACCCCTAGTATAATCCAATATTCTATTGGCACAATCCCTAATATCAGTAATAAAGAGTTTATAATCTCTTTTAGGCATAAGTCACCTCTGATAAAATATTTTGCTTTATCTCATCCCTTATTGTTGTTTTGATTACTAAATCAATCTTTGAATTTAAAATCTCTTCAAGGAAAAATTTAAGCTCCATATAGTTATCAAATGTTTTATAACCCTTTTCAAACATAACAAGGATATCTATATCACTCTCCGCTTTCTCTTCACCTCTAACATAAGAGCCGAAAACGCCTATCTCCCTAATCTTGAATTTCTTTTTAATATCAACGCTATAGCGTCTTAAAATTTTAACTATCTCCCCTACAGAGCTTACCTTCTTTCTCCTCATTTTTTGCCTCCTTCATCCATTAAATCCTTAGAATTGTGAATATCCAGAAGCCTTTTTCTTGTAACCTGAATGGCAAATTTGGATAAATCAGAGCCTATCCATCTTCTTCCAAGTTTCTCGGCAACTGCTAAAGTTGTGCCTGAGCCGCAGAAAAAGTCAGCTACAATGTCGCCAGGGTTGGAAGAAGCAAGGATGATGCGCTTTAAGAGGGCCTCGGGTTTTTGAGTGTCGAAATGTAATCTTTCATATGCTTGAGAATTTATGTATGGAACATCCCAAACATCTCTTGCAATAACCCAATTATAGACACCATATTCATCTTCAAAAAATTCGGCCTCTCCACCTCCATAATCTATAATACCTGCCTTCCGTGATTTGCTTTTTGTATATGCTTTTTCTCTCTGAGTATTAAATGTGTATTTACCTGTCTTAGAATAAAATAAAATAGTATCGTGTTTTTGACTCCAATTTGTTACACTGGAACCACCCGTTCTATAGCTCCATATTATCTCATTCCTAAAATTCTCATACCCAAAAATCTCATCCATCATCACCTTTACATAATGTCCAACATGCCAGTCCAGATGCAAATAAATAGACCCGTTCTCTGCAAGAAGTTCTCTCATCAAAACCAATCGTTCGTACATATACTTGAGATAAGAGGCAATCCCACCGCTCCAGGTATCTTTATAAGCTCGCTCTTCAATTATTGAAGGCTCTTTTTCTATTTGTTCATCTCCGAGTTTTGTTCTGATGGTGAAATCAGCACCAGTGAAAAAAGGCGGGTCAATGTAAATCAGATTAATCTTCCCAGCCCAGCCCTGCTTAATCAAAGAACTCATCACAAGTTTGTTATCGCCCCAGATAAGTTTGTTCTTCCAATCCTTCGGATAGTTCTCAGGATACTGATCCTCTGGAAAAAGTGAAACCGTATATCCTCCCTTGATTCTGGGTTTGTTTACAGTTTCTACTACCTGAAAAGGAAGATTTGGTTTCTCAACAGGTATCTTTTCCCCTTTCTCATATTTATCATATTTTTCTGCCCAGAGCAGCTCCACATACTTTTTGTTATCAGCCATATTTATCATCTCCTCTTTAATGTTTCAATTCTATCACGAATTACTTTACTTATTTACTTTACCTTTCCCCCTCCAGAATTATTCTTCATTTTTCGAATAGGTTCAAATATTCTTTATAAACAAAAATCCTGCCGTATTTTTTTCCTTTTTCTTTGGGATGCAAAAGACCGAGGTTAACAAATCTTTTTACTAATCTATTTGCGGCTTCACGGGAAAGGCCGGTAAATTCCTGGGTTTTTCTCACGTTTATTATTGGTAGTTTGTAGAGGTTTTTCAATAACACAACGGCATTTTTACTTGCCCTTCCTAGGGTTGAAACTTCATGCAAATCTTTTTCGCGCAAATCAATAATCTTATCTGAGGTTTCAACTGCTTCTTTAGCGATATTTACAATACCTTTCAAAAAAAACTCAAGCCATTCTGTAACATTCCCTCTTCTGTATTCATCAAGCATTGAAAAATAGAGTTCACGGTGCTTTTTGAAATACTCTGAGAGGTAAAGTACAGGTCTTCTTAAGAGTTTCTGCTGGCAAAGATAGAAAGTAATGAGCAATCTTCCGGTTCTTCCGTTTCCGTCTATAAAAGGGTGAATTGTCTCGAATTGACTATGGATTAAGGCGATCTTAATCAAAATGGGGATGTCTTGGTGGGAATAAAAGAATTTTTCTAAATTACCCATTGCTGATATTACATATTCCGGTGGTGGAGGCACAAAGCGCGCATCAGCAGGATTTGTCCCCATAACCCAATTCTGGACTTTTCTAAATTCTCCGGGATGTGGGTAAGTAGAACTTCTTGCCTTAGTGAGTAAAACCTGGTGGATTTCCTTGATTAGCCGTAAAGACAAAGGAAGTTTTTCTAATCGCATTAGTCCTTCATTCATCGCGTTAATATAATGCAAAATATCATCAACATCATCTGGTAATTCTGGGGTCCTTTCAACTTCTGCTAGTAAAGCATCGGTAAGTCTTGCCTTCGTGCCTTCTATTTGACTCGAATAAGCAGACTCTTTTTTAATATACATAAATATAAAGAAATCAATATCAGGCAAAAGTTTCGCTATACCGTCCAATTTTCCTAACAATAGGTTAGCGTCGGAAAGAACTTTTATTATCTTTGGTTCATTAAAAATGAGTGCTTTTGGCGGAAACTGTTCAGGAATAAAAGCCTTAAAACCACCTTTTTGTTGAATATACCTGCCTATAGTAACCATATATTTTTCCTAATGTTGTCAACATTATAGCATTATAGTTGACATTTATCAAATAGTTGTCAACTTTTCTTTATCAATTCTTTTTCCTTAAAAACTGAAGAAGCTGTTTTTCGTGACGACTATATGGTCAATCACTTTCCGTTGCATTTAACTTAATTTCTTTGTTTAATCTTTCTCTTATCGTGTTAATCATTCTATAAATCCCACTGCCAATATCTGTTACCGTTTGTAACTTCTTTACTTTCTCAGGCTTGAAAGACATATTCGATTTTATGTTCATAAAGACATTTCTCAATCAATGTGATAATTTTATTGAACTCGTGTTCTGAAATATCATTCCAGTCCTCTTCGGTAATTGGTTCAATTTCCCAATTAAAGCCATAATTGCTGTTCTGCGCAGACCAATAATATATTTTCTTTTTATATTCAACCTTACCACCTGCAAGCCAATCATCAAATTGATCGCGATGATATTGGGAATCAATCATTATTTTGATCATAATTATACCTTTACCAATTCAATGGCTTTGTCGTTAATATCAAATGCTATACACCCTCTTTTAAACAATTATGATTCTACAGCAGGAGTCTCAGCACCACAGAAATAATCTAAAACCAATTCACCAGGTTTTGAAATTTACTTTTTGGTTACTCATTGTATCCTCTTTTTATTAAGCCCGTCGTTTCGCTTAACGTTCCCAGCATACACGACGTTGCGACCGAAAGGAGCAAAGTCCCGAAGGTCAAGCGACTGAAGAGAGCGTAGCGCATATGCTGTGTTATTTGCCGGTTGCAATTTCATTTCAATCCCAATTTATAGTTATTTTTAAAATACCCTATCATTTCTCCTTTCCTTTGATTAATGAATTTTACTGGATTGTCCCAAATTTCATCTTTTAAATTTAGTGATGGTAGAAAATCATAATCATTAATGTATTTTTTACCTTCATCACTACTAAAGAACTCTTTAGGATGTCTTCTCCTTTTAAAATTATTAATATCACCTTTAACAGGTTGCATATTCCATATCATATTTACCGATTTATAATATTCTTCACTCTGTCCTTCTAAATTTTTAGGAAAAATATGATCAATTTCAGGATTAAATCTTCCCCTTGCGTCTGGATCAAATTGATATATCCTATTCGGAGTTAATATCTTTAGCGAGAACCATTGATAATCAACAAAACTGGCTTCAAATAATTCTGTATTTCTTTTTTTAGTTTCATTTAGCCAAGAAATAAACTGGTTAAGGGCAAACTCATTTGATTTTTTAATTGATTGTTTAATAAGACGAGTAAAATTATCCACAATGCTTTGTAAATTCCAATCGTTTATTTGTGATAGGATAAGATATTGTTTTAACAGTAATATATTATCTTGAGCTAATTTTCTAAAATTGATTCCTTTGTCGTAAGTCAAATAAAAATATACTATTATTGGTAAAAGAGCTAATTTTTTAGGAATAATTGAATTATTATTAATTTTGAATTGTCCCCATATAAAATCTACAAAAAAATCATGAAGAGGTGTCTCTAATTTTTCCCAAATTTCATTGAAACCATTTAACTCTTTCTTATTTACATTCTTTGGGTCTACCCTTACACTGTCTTTTGAAATTAAATAAATTGATTGAAGAATATTATAGGCATCAAATAAGTAGCCTTTACCTGTGTTGTTGTATATTTTTCTAGAGAAATCTTGTAATTTTTCCTCAAAATCATAGTGAATTTCTTTAATTCTTGAAAATAATAAATCTGCTTGAGACAAAGCTACTCCACCCATATTTAACCTTTGAAATATTTCATTGACCATACTCTCATCACTATGAGAAATAGGAAAATGCGCCAATGATTTTTTATCTCTATCAACAAAAACTTTCCATAATTCATCTAAATTATATTCTATTAAATTTTTGTCGTCATCTGATAAATCATCATTTTGACTCAATATCTCTCTTCTATATTTTACTTTGTCATCAACTAATCTGGAAAACAGTTCATTTATCCTGATACAATAAGGTTGTATAGTTGCGTTTTTTTCTACAAAAAGAAATCCCGTCTCGTTAGGATCTAGATCTTTTTTCTTCATATTAAATAGCAAATTAAATACTAATATTTTATTGTTAAATGTGTATTTTAAACAGGAATATAAAGTTTGTAATCTCTGCTGCCCATCATAGACAAGCCATTTATCTTTTCTCTTCCATAATCCTTTATCTACAATCCGTGGAATTGTATCAATTTCATAATCTTTCATAAATTCTCTATAAGGTATTTCTTCCTCTGTATTCCATAAAATTAATCCCCCAATAGGATAACCTCTTAATAATGAGTCGAATAATTTGCATATATATAATTCGCTTTCATATCGGCTTCCCCAAACATAAGGTCGCTGAACAGAAGGAAGAAACCAGCCATTGACGGCTCCATTAATATGATCCATCGTTTCTTTAACTGAAATACTTTGATACGACATATCTTACTCTCCTATCATTTAATTTTTTGACCTGTAAATGGAACATAACATTTTTCGGTGTTTGTGAAGTACAAGTCATAGCGAGCATTTAGGTGAGCGGAACGAACCACAAACACCATGTTAGATAAATTTGCTGCTGATTTTCTCTTTCTATCTTATTTCTATAAATCATATTAAATTCCTCCTAAAAATGACTTTCTGACCTTATCATTTTCAAGGAGGTTTTTTGCTCTATCTTCAAAGGCAATTTTGCCTATTTCAAACACATAGCCTCGGTCTGCATATTCTAAAGCCATTCTCGCATTCTGCTCAACAAGGAGAATGGTTGTTCCATCTTTATTAATTTCTTTTATCTTCTCAAATACAGTATTCACATAATTCGGAGAAAGTCCCAGTGACGGCTCATCCAATAAAAGCAGCTTTGGTTTTAACATCAGGGCCCTACCAATAGCAAGCATCTGTTGTTCGCCACTGCTTAATGTTCCTGCTCTTTGTCTCTGTCTCTCCTTAAGAAGTGGGAATATGCTGAATACCTTATCAATATATTCTTGAAGAGTCTTTTTATTACTTCTCGTGTATGAACCCATTTCCAGATTCTCTAAAACGCTCATTGAAGCAAAAACTCGTCTTCCTTCTGGTACCAGACAAAGTCCTTTCTCAACCAGCTGATATGGCTGCTTACCATTTATGTTTTTTCCTTGAAATAAGACCTCTCCTGATTTGGGTTTCACCAGACCACAAATTGCCTTTAAGGCGGTAGATTTACCAGCACCGTTTGGACCTATCATTGCCACGATTTCTCCCTCACTTATATTGAGAGAGATGTCATCCAGAGCAAGGACAGTGTCGTAATATACTATTAAGTTTCTAACCTCAAGAAGCACTTTCACGCCTCCTGCCAAGATAGGCCTCTATAACCTTATCATTTCTGGTAATCTCTTCTGGAGGTCCTTCAGCAATCTTTTGACCATAATTCAATACAATGACATTATCAGAAATTCCTGTTACTACTTTCATATCATGCTCAATGAATAGAATCGTCTTACCTTTATCTTTTAATTTCTTAAGCACATCCAGTATCTTAACTCTCATATTAGGGAAAACCCCTGCTGTTGGTTCATCCAACAAAAATAGTTCAGCTTCCATTGCCAATGCTCGGGCTAATTCAAGCAATCGTCTCTGTCCATGAGATAGATTCTGTGCAAGTTCGTCTTTTTTGTCTGTAAGACCTACCAATTCAAGATATTCCAGAGCCTTTTCTCTATTTCTTTGCTCTTCATTCTTCATAACCTTCGATTGAAAAAGTGCAGATATAAGACTTTCACCTCTTTCATATTTAGTTGCCAGTAACATATTCTCCATGACCGTAATCTGTGGGAAAATCCTGATATTTTGAAATGTTCTTGAGATACCTAATCTGGCTATCCTGTAAGGTGGCAGATTAATAATCCTTTTATTCCTAAAATATACATCTCCAGATTGAGCATTGTAGAATCCAGAGATTATATTAAACACTGTCGTCTTCCCTGCACCATTAGGACCTACCAGGGCGTTTATAGTGGCTGGTTCAATAGAGAAGTTCAGGTTATCTACTGCAACAAGTCCATCAAATTCTTTAGAAAGATTTTTAACTTCTAATAACATCTCATCACTCACTTGAATTGATACCTTCCCATTATGCCTTGTGGTCTCTTGATCATAAGCACAACCAAGAGCAATCCATATATCATCTGTCTCATCGGAGCTGCAAGTGATGATGGCATACCTAGAAATCTCAGGAGTTCAGGGAAAACCACCAGAATTACTGCACCCGCTATAGAGCCTGATATACTTCCCATCCCACCAAAAATAACCATAAGGAGAATCGTAATGGATTCCATTACAGTAAAACTCGAAGGATCAATGAAGGTTATGTAATGAGCATAAAGGCTTCCAGCAATCCCGGCAAAGAATGCCCCGATAACGAAAACTAATAGCTTGTGCTTGGTTGTATTTTTTCCTAATGCCTTTGAGGCAATCTCATCTTCCCGGATAGACCTCAGTATTCTGCCAAAAGGGGAGTTCACTACTCTTCTTATAACAAAGATAGTAATTATCACAAAAACTAAAACCAGTAATAGGTAGGACCATATTTCTGACAAGTGAAAACCGAAAACGGAAAACCCAGGTATTCCAGGAAGTCCCATTGGACCTCTTGTAATAGATACCCAGTTCTTAGCAATGGAGTAAATAATTATCCCTAATCCGAATGTTGCCAGAGCAAGATAATCTCCCTTCAGTCGCACTGCCGGATAGCCTATTACAATGCCTGAGAGTGCAGCTACACAGGCTCCTATCAACAGTCCTATCCAGGGAGATAAACCCATATTTAGTGCAAGGAGACTTGAAGTATATGCTCCAATACAAGAAAAGGCTGCATGACCCAGTGCTGGCAGCCCTGTATATCCAACAATGAGATTAAGGCTCAGGGTAAGAATTATGTAAATCCCAGCA
>Ga0209986_10000882_pt1 | contig 29481 bp, 24 predicted proteins | sample BlataG_FD_183168 | JGI IMG/M metagenome (GOLD analysis project Ga0209986, IMG submission 183168) | Deep subsurface microbial communities from Black Sea to uncover new lineages of life (NeLLi) - Black_00105 metaG (SPAdes) (version 2) | ecosystem: Environmental > Aquatic > Marine > Oceanic >...
CTTTACCTCCTCTTCTTCATCTCCACCGCTGCATCCAACAACTTATGACTCAACCTCGTAACAGCCAACGCCCCTCCCACCACAGCACATATCCTCACCCCCAATTTCAACACCCCCAGCCTCTTCTCTCTCAGTACCACCTTCATCGGCCACATGTCAATCATGAAATACACCCCCGGCATCACCCTCTCCCCATCCACAATTGGATGATAATACTCAGTGACTGACAATTGACTCGTATGCAGCCTTCTACCCCATATACTGAAATAATCAGTAGGAACTACCTTGACAAAATATTTATCTACTCCAGTCGCTTTTCTATCAATGCGTTGAATGCCTTCCAGAGGGTGTTGTTGATTGGGGAAGGAGGGGCCTAGTCTGAATCTATGGATGATGTGACTCGAATTGAGTGCAGCCGCATCTGGGTGGAGGCTATCCAGGCCTAGTTCTATGTGTCTATCTAATAATAACGTAGCTACATCGTTTTTATCCTTATTAGAAGTATCAGCTGCACGATCTTCCTTTTGTTTATCATTACCGCCATCACGTACAGCCATCAAAGCCTCCTCCTTCACCCCAAGAATAACATTACTAGCAACCCTAGTCAACTCCAACCATCCATCAATATTACACCCCTCGTGTCTTCTCAGTTCATCATGTATCTGATGCACTTCCTCTTCATTAATCAAACCCATGAGGAATGGCAGTCCAGTGGGCAACCTTCCCCGACTGGTTACTTCCTTGACAGAGCGTCTTCTCCCCAACCTGTCTAGAGTATATTTATGAACGATTCCATCCTTGGCAGACCTGATTGATGTTTCAGTCATGTATTTTCCAGCGATGTCGCCAGCTTCTAGGTAGATGGTGGAGCAGGGGAGGGCTGGGAAGGTGAGGTTGAAGGAGAGGTGCATGGTTTCTCGGCGGGCGAGATCGACAGTCATCTCTTGGATGGTTGTGATGGAGAGGCAGCGGCGGACTTCGGCGATGAAGAGGGTGATGGCAAGGAGGGCACCGAGGAGGGTGGCAAGAGCTCCGTGGGGGGTGCCTTTGTAGTCTAGGAGGGCATGGTCTGGGTGGGACGGACTGTGATTTGTGTGTGGGGTGGGGGGTAAGTGTAGGTCGGTGGGAGGAGAGAATAGAATGGAAAATCCAGGTATGTTAACGTATATATTTAACAGATGTGAATGCAATCATACCTGAAGAAAGCCAAGTTACTAAACCGCCGTGGAACCATGGCCTAAATAAAAGTAGAAGAGCTATTGAAAATCTGATCACGAGCGATTATTCTAGCATAGCACACACAGACCTAGATGATTATCGTAGTATACACCGATCCCCTAGATTACGATGTATGTATTTAGTTTAATAAAAGAAACCATTGACTCATTCTGTGGCACATTAGGGGAGAATACAAAGCGGCACCAATTTTGTTGAAATCCGCCGACACTCCCATTTCATTGCACACACTGATCTTTCCTCTCTCTTCAGCGTCCATGCTCATCTTCAATCCATATCTTATCGTATACACTATGTAGATATTACAATATCCTGCACAACAACTTTATGTTTGTTTCATAGAAACAATATATTTACCAATCAAATTAAAATGGCATCACAACGCCATGGGAGTTGACCTTCCTTCCTCCCTTCTTCTTCTTGTTGCTGTTGTTGTTATTACCTCCATTTTTACTACTACTTGGAGGCCCTAATCTTTTGGTATCAAATCTCTGTCCGAGAGGCTGGCCTGCACGACCTGTGTCACCAGACTGACCTTTTATTACTACTTTGACAGCAGCAGGAGCATTCTGATTTCTTCCTCCAGCCTTGTTGGGGGTCTTTTTCATCTGTCTCTGTGGGCCAACTGCAACCTTGGCCCTGATAGCTGCTTTATTACGGTTGGGTGCTACACGTGCAATAGGGAGAACCCTGGGTGTTTTCTTTTTGATTCCGCCACTCTTGATCTTGGGAGTGTTGCCACCCTTGTTGCCTGCTGGGGTTTTGTTGCGAGGGTTGGTGGTGTTGGGCGTCCTGTTGTTGGCAGCAGCGGGTGCCTTGCCTTTCTTCTTTTTCTTCGCTGCAGCTAGTTTACCAGCAGCTCCAGATTTCTGTGAGGTAGATAACGTGGAGAGGAGGGTGGGAGGATGGCTAGAAGCGCGATTATGGAAGGAATTTTGTGATTTTGAAAGGGATGTTGACCAAACATACTTGTTGTTGCTTGGGTGTTTGTTTTCGGCCCTTCTTCTGAGCACTGGTATGCTGTTTCTTTTGTTGCGTGATGAGCTGATCCAAGCTCAAACCTAGTTTCTGCTCCACTTGCATTTTCGCTAATCTATATTTTTTGCTACAACTACCTACTAGTTAACTGTTTGATTGTTTATAATGCTCTTGACCCGTTGCTCTCATTTTACAAGGGTTGCTGTTTGACTTTCTCAACCAAGAAATCTGCACACCGACACCATCGCCAACATCGCCAATTTCTCCCCCTTCCTTCAAATCTTATTTATTTACCACCAGTAGCAGCAGCTTCTTCCTCCAACTTCTTATTCAAGGCAACATAATCAACACTCTTCCTACGCCTCTTCCTACTCCCACCATCCTCACCATCCACTTCTCCTTCCACCGCCACCGCCACTGCCTCACCACCTCCTCCACCTTGCTCCTCTTCAACAACCGCTATTGCAGCAGCCTTCTCAGCCTCAGCAGCAGCAGCTTTCCTAACCTCCATCTCAGCCCTCACCTCCTTCTCATGCCTCCTCTCCCACCTCCCATCCTCCTCATCCCACACCTGACCATGACTCTCCGCCATTGTCTTCACATGAGCAGCCACGCTCCTAGAAAACGCACTCACCAGGCCCCCCTGGATCCTATACCCTCCTTCCAACCCACTTACAATCCTTCCCTGGCAGCATCTATTAGCTACACACACAATCTGTTCAGTGAGCCATTCGTATTCTCTCTCCGTGATGCCAATGTAGCTGAAGTTGATCTCGTCTTTTTTGTGTGCATCAAATCCAGCGGAGATGAAGATCATATCGGGGTTGAATTTGACGAGGGCAGGGAGGATCTTGTCTCTCCAGGCTCGACGCCAGAGAGAGGCTCGGGGGCCAAACCCAGGGATGCCGACATCGATGACTCGGGGAGCGTCGGGCGGGGGGTTCTCTTCGTCCTCTTTAGTTGTAAATTCCTTGTCTGGGTCTTCGTCAATAGCAGTAGTAGTAATGGTTGTTGATGTTGTTGTAGTAGTAGGATTGCTATCTATTGCCATTGCATCATCATCATTAGTACCATCACCAGTACCATTAGCTTCCTGTCCTTCTTCCCCCCCATTTTCACGAGAGTCTCTGGTAGCCCCAGATCCAGGATACACAAATGCCTCCATACCTGGCATCTTTGGCCCAAATCCTTGCACAGAAGCAAAGAAGATATTCTCTGGATCATCCATGTCTCTCCACGGTTTATACGTTGGAAAAATCTGGGTCCCTTCTGACCATGGGGTCACGAAATCCTGCCTCTTCAAAGTTGGAATAGCATTCAACACACATGCTTCCGTTCCATTACCATGATGCACATCAAAATCTAATATTGCTACTTTTTGAATCCCAGCATGTCGGTACATATTCATTGCGTACGCAGCAGCAACAGCTGCATTAGAGAAAATACAGAAACCATGACTACCATTGGGATCTCTGGCCGACGTGACCACCCCATTGGGCCCCGCATGATGGCCAGGTGGACGTATTGCACAGAATGCATTCCTTGCTGTTCCAGACATGAGTGCGTCAACTGCAGAGCACATGGCTCCTGCTGCTGCTAGAGCTGCTTTGAAGGTTCCATGGCTTATGGCAGTATCACCATCTAGGTGGCCTAGTGTTTCTGGTTCATCAGGGATAGAGGCGCATGCTGCCTGAATCTTCCTCACATATGACCAGTCATGGACCCTTAGTATGTCGGAAATGGCTGCTTGTTGGGATGATTCATTCCACTGGACATTGAGGGAGGTAGTGATGTCATCTGCTCTAAGGATGCCGTGGTGGTGGTTGGTGAGGACGTGGAGTCGGTTGACGTTTTCTGGGGGAGGGTCGGGGGCGTTTCTGCTGATGGGGTCGGGGGCGGTATGATGATCCAGGCATTCTGGGGGTGCGAATATGACTGTGGGAGGTTCTTTGTTTTGTTGAAGTTTATTCTTAGAAGATGATGTTGGTACTACTAAAAGTAGGGTAGATGCACCCTTTTGAACACTTGTTTTTATGGCGGTAGAAATATCAACATGCCTTCTCCTCTCAGCCAAATCACCAGCAGTATGGCCCTGTCTTGTGACTGCTTTACCTGCTTGTAATGGAGCTGTATTATAAGCCAATTCCACACACTTTATACATCCACCAATAGCAGCCATGTGCAGGACATTCATCTTGGCTTTATTCTTCAGTAAAACAGCTTCTTTTGGTCCTCCCTCTTTCCTAGGAGCGTTGAGCGCCACCTCCAGTGCCTGGCATTTTCCATACCTGGCAGCCAAGTGAGCTGGGCTGTTGCCTTGCTTGTCCTGGAAATCTATCAATGGTGGAGGTATATCGTTTATGTTGGATTCTGTATGGTCTACTGATGCTACTTGTTGTGCTGCAGCAGTAGCTCCAGCCCTGTACTGCTCAGCAGCAGCAATGAGTACCTCCATGATTGGAGCACAGCCGGTAACAGCAGCCCAATGAAGAGCAGTTCTGCCGAGATCATCTCTCTCATAAGGGATTGCACCATGTTCTAGTAATGAAGTGACACATTTGAGGGCAGTGGGCTCATTTTTCTTGAAAGATGCTGCACATGTGGCGATGCAAAGAGGGGGAGAGCCCTCGCACTTCTTGTCGGCACGAGCGTTGTGTTGTAGGAGGAGGGAGACAATGTCGGCATTGGCTTTGAGGAGAGCGATGTGGAGAGGAGTACAGTTGTCTTCGTCTCTTTCATTAACGTTGGGGATTGGTGGGAGTGGGGGTGGGAGGATGGGTTCAGGGGGGGCACCGTTTGCTCCTCCTCCTCCTCCTTCTTCTTCTTGTTGTGGGTCGGATGCAGGGGGCGGAGGTGGAGGGATCGGTGGATTGAGCAGTTTTTCGACTGTGTCTAGATCTCCTGATTCAGCCGCATTGTGAAGTGCACTTTGGAGTACATGGATTGGGGGAAACGTTAGAGATTACACTTTTATTTCAAGGGAGAGGGATCAAGGGGGATGCATAAATACTTACAAACGCATGGGTCTGATGTCCTCTGAGTCGGATTCAGAAAATTCATAGTACTCCATTATGTAGATTTCTACGTCTTTGTCAAGAAACTTGTCAAGTTGTTTTTGAAATTGGAATTCACGCAATCTTGTGCCCCAGTGTGTGGTGACTTAGCTCTGTAAATTGTGTTCTACTTATTGCTTCAGATCTAGCGTTGATGTATGTTTGGATGGATTGAGTGTTTAAGATGTTATCAGTATTTTACAGGTAGAGATGTGGGCGACACCAGAGATCTCTCCCTCCTTGCTCCAAGCTAGGGAGAGTTGTCCAAATCTGATCTGGCTCAAAAAAGTTCAGTGCATATGGTTGAGACAGCTGACCTGAAACAGCTTGAGTGAGCTAAGACACCGGAAAGACGATGTCCCATGCAGAGTAGTTATAGAGAAGGCGGCGATGCCATCACATTCTGCTGCCAGGTCAACGTCGGAGCTGAGATATTTTTTCAAGATCGTCCAGATATAAAACTGATGAAGCACCAGGCACCAATCATATCTTTCATCGACACATATATTAATACAATCAAATACACACGACACCTTAAAAGCGTGACAACAGCATGATGCAAACCATTAGTTCCATCAACAGAGGTTGCACTGCCAAGCAGGCCTTTGTGGAAAGCCGTGCACATGTATCTTTCCGTCAGGCATGCATCCCCACGAGGAAGACCACTCCAGTTGCTTTTCCAACTAGGGTTATGGCTTCTGCAGGAGGAGCTTCCACTGCTGCCAAAATTATCATTCAAGGACGCTCCCTCGAGGTTACTCCCGCCATCAGGGCTCACACTGAGGAGAAGGTCCTAAAATCTATTCATAATTTTGAGGGCAACATTAAAGAGGTACGGTCCAACTCACCATTTCCCATCCTCACGCTCATTCACTCCCGTTCTCTCTCACACACTCACACACTTTTATTTATTTATTTCCTCTCTTCCTCCTCACCCCACCACCACTACACATTGCCCACACATAGGTTGATGTCAAGCTTAGTGTCCGTGGCAAGAAACCAAAATCCCAAGAAGCCCATCACAACAGAGACCAAATCGTCGAGATCACTGTCTACACTCTCCGCCATGGTGTGGTCCGTGTTGAAGACACCGAAAGTGACCTCTATGGCGCCATTGACCTCGTCTCTGACAAGCTCAAACGTAAACTCAGCAAGATTAAAGAGAAAGCTGTCCAACGTAGCACCTGGCCAGGTAAAGGTGGCCCCAAGGGAGGCCCAGCCATTGAAGATTTCCTCCCTGCAGAAGAAAGTGACTCTGAAGATTTTGCTGCTGCTGCACCACCACTGGGGGAGAGGGAGCCAGAGCTTCCACAGGAGCTGATACGTGAAAAGGTGCTAATGATGCAATCTGCCACCTCAATGGAGGCTGCTTTGGAGGAAATGGAGAATGTAGGGCACGATTTTTACATCTTCCTTGATGAGAAGGATGGGGCTATGAAGGTAGTGTATCGTAGGAAGTCTTATGGATATGGTATTATTATCCCTCAGAAAGTATGAAGAGAATAAAAGAAAGAGTAGTGTCGTGTGTAATATGTGGTATGGTATTCTGGGGTGTAAAAATGAATCAATCTATCTTATACAGAGGAGAAGGTGAAGAAGAAAACTTTTATAGTCAGTCATTGTCATAATAATAATAATGCATTCATTCTTCTTTATTGTCGCCGTCATCATGAGTATTGCCATCCTCACTGTATTCATCGTTGTTGTTATCTTCAGTCATAAAAGGACTACTGGACCTTCTCAGCCTACTACTACCATTATTATTATGATGCACTATGACTACACTTGATGGCATCTCATCAACATCGTTATTATCATCATTACCATCGTCATCACCTCCCTCCTCTAACTCCATCTTCATCCCTGGTGAATCATCATCTCCATTACTATTATCATTCAAATAACCCACATTATAAGCATTATCAACATCAAATCCAAACTCATCTGTAGTTTTAGAGACATTCCCCGCTCTCCACCTCCCTTCTTCTCCTGCTCCACTACCACCACCACCACCACCACCACCACCACCACCACCACCACCACCACCACCACCACCACCACCACCATTAAGTTGCTGCGATTGCTCTGCACTGCTCTGTGCAGCATCATTAACAGTATCCCTCAGGTGCTGGCTTTTAAACACTGTCCCCTGCCACACATCTGGGTGATGCTGCACATGACCAGTCAGATCATCCATTGCTCTTGCAGACAAATGTTCTGCCAGTATCGGTTTATGCAAGATGATCATTTTCAAGTCCTTCCACCTAATACTCCACAACATACAGCTGGTTATTGTTCTATATGTACATGGATAGGTGCCAAAGTGTCCTTCTACATCTTGTAAGATAACTGTCTCCCCAATGATCCCAGGGGCTTCTATTTGGTCTGCTTTGTCATAGTGCCACAAAGCCAAGATTTCCCCCTCCACTAGTACCCACATCCTCTCTGCTGCATCCCCCTCTGCTGCCAACTCGTGACCTGGACCAAATCTGTATGGGGTCATTCTTGAGGCCAATAAATAGAGGCATTTATGATCTAGGCCTCTGAAGAAATCCATCTTTGCGAATACTGGATTCAACACCGACCACGCTACTTCATTTCTCAACACATGAGGCAGCTCCTTAAACAGCTCAGTTTCCTCTTTACTCTCAGAGTGCCTCAACCATACTTCAGCGTAGTACGTCTTGATTCTTTTCTGCAACCTATTCGGCAATTTGTTTGAATTCACCCAGTTATCTATTGATGCTAATTTTGTCCTAAACATGCTCATTTTGTGGGCTCTTTTATTCACTTGGGCCATCAACTCTCCTATCGTTGATATTAAGAGGCCAAAAAACATGACACCCAGACACTCTACTGCTACTACATATACCATTTCTCCTGCATTAGCTGGCAATATATCTCCGTACCCTACTGTAGCAATAGTTGTAATGGCCCAATATACACCAGCAAGCCATAACCAAACGCCATTGACATTCTCACATTCATCCTTGGTCAGCGGTGCACCAGTACCATCCCCATAAGAATTGATAAATGGAGCGTAATAGTTAACCCAATTGTTTGTACACCCTTGAACTGCAGCTATAAAGTTCCAGATACACCCCAACAGATTAATCAACACTAGCAGCACGTAACTGATGCACAGTAAGTAGGTTACGTCTTGGTTGCCCAAGAATTTGAAGAATTTATACTGGATCTGTATAGAAGCAAATAATGACTGGCTCAGCAGCCGTTTTACCAGTCGACCTACTCTGACCAGACGGAAGAGGCGTAAGACCTCCATGATTATAAAGCCTGTACTCGGGTCAGCGTTAGGTATTGTGTAGTACACTATAAGTAGGATTATTTGTACTACCCATGCTAGTGCGGATAGGAAGTCTGCAATGCATGATCCCTGTATATATATTGATTGATGAAGAAAGGGGAGGAGGTGGATATTAGAGAGAGAGGGGGAGGAAGAAGGAGGGAGTAAGCAAAGATGCTGATGCTGAAAACCCCTCACTTCTGATCAAATATCAAATAAATAAACAAACACATACCCTGGATAAATAAAACTTTGCTATTAACCTTCCATTAAGCACTAGAACCTTCCTGATATTATAAGTAGCAATAAACCCTACATGAAATGACAGGATGAAATCTGCCACGAAAAATGGCCCGACTCCATAATCCAATATTGACGTCCAGTTAAAAGTGTAGTAGGATGTCATCATTCCAATAGATATAGGCACAACAAAGGCTGAATATGTCATATCTAGTATCAGAATAATAGCACTCCATATCATGTAGTACTTGCTATCAGGTCTGAAGGTTTTCAATTTGCAAATAGATCTGTGCTGGTTGTCCTTGGGGGTACCTTGGCGGTGCCATCTAGATCTGCCGTCTCTGAAATGTTCTAGGACGTTTTCTGGCCTGAAATTGGTGTTAAAGTAGCGTTGGCCGCCTTCTGATTCTTCAGAGACCATGTAGACTCCGTATTTGGTGTCAGAGAGGAGGTTGGCAAAGTCGTCCTGGTCAAAACTGATGGATCTGTTGACGAATCGGCGGAGAGGTTCGTCATCTTGAGGAGCGATGAATGTGTGGTTACCGTCATCGCTGTCGTTGGAGGATAATGTGCTGCTTAAAAACTGTAATCTGGGTTTGCCTGTGGCTGTCAAACCTGGAAGGCCGCCTATATAGCTGTTGTTTGCAGTGGTCTGAGCTGTTTCATTTGGGGGAGGGTGACGAGTGCCTTCGTTGGTGTCGGAGTCTGCAACTTGAGTGCCATTGTGGCTGACTCTTTTGAAGTACTTTGCAGGTCCCGACATATGCAGTATTAGTACGGTGTGCGAAAGCCCAGAGAAGGAGTATATTTCTTTCACGCGGTTGTATATCCAAATTTATTGAAAATTACTTGCAATCACACCTGGTTTCGGCAAGAGAATGAAATAGAAGCATGTTTGTCATTACAATCATGTTTAAATCCGCGAATGATGCTCTTGATCATTATGTTTCCCCTATTCTTAACCATTTTCGGTTATGACAAGCTCCGACTACCCTCATGCCCAGTTCGATCTTCTCCTCCCTATCCCGCTCCCTCCTCAACTCTTCTTCTTTCCTCTACCTACCTGACTACCTACCTCCACTATTGGCTGCTTGGGATAATCTACCCCAAAATGTGTATACCCACCTCTGTCTTTCTCCCAAGGCCTGTTTATCAACATGGTTGTCACCTTCTCCCCCGCCCCCTCCTTTGCATTTTCAACCAACCACCTCCTGATCAACACAGCCTCTCCATCATACCTCTCCCCCTGACTCACCACCTTGAACACTCTACCTCTAGTATCACGCCCCTCTCCAGCTAAGTACCTCCAATTTCCATAATTAACACTATAATCCTCATCTATTAATAAACATTCAAATAGCTGGGCCCCTTGCCTCCAATCTACTGCTGCTGCTGCTGCCATACTTTTGGATAGAAAGCTGGCTGTATTCTGACGACATCTATTGGAAGTGAATCCAGTGTATAGAAGCTCCTTCATTGATGCGTCTATAAAGGGAAAGCCTGTTCTGCCTCGGGCCCATCTTTGGAACAACAATGGAGGAGCATCTGATGCTTCATTGTCCCATTGTTGAGACGAGTGCTCCAACACCGTTCCACCGCCATTGTCAACGTCATTATCATTATCATTTATTCTCAACCTGATGGCATCGTAAATAAAGTAATCACGTATTGCAAGGTGGACCAGTATCCATATTGCATGTTCAGCTGGTGTAATTGCCTTTTTCTCCGGCTCTTTCCACTCATACTTGCCGCCATCATCCTCACCACTACCGCTACCACTTAGTATGTATTTAACCACTTCATACCAGATTATTCTTGGAGTGATACATCCCAGAGAGAGAAATGGAGATATTTTCAAACTAGTATCTACCCCATATGCCAACATTCTACCATCTTGGTAACTGGCCATACTGCTATTATTATTTAGATAGTACTCGAGTCGCTTCTTAGCATTAGCTTCATTGATCTCAAATGGTACAGCACTGAGATCACTGTAATTATTCCTACTACTACTATTATTATTATTATCACCAGCAATATCAAGTGTTAATATTTTCTTCCCAGACTCATAATCCTGGCCATTATGACAACAACAGAGGTTTTCAAGGCATTCAAATGCATCAATCGCACCAGCTGCGGTGTAGAGAGGCTTCATACTATCCTCAGCACTAGGAATTTGATCTTTTAACTGTGCTGGTATAGAATGTGATAGATATGATGGCAGTAATAATGATTCACTCAATGATGATGATGATATTTGTTCCAAGGAACTCTTTACGGATATGCTGCTTTGCACTAACCGTCTCCATTCTGTCATTGTAGTGGGAAGTTGATCTAATGCTGCACCCCACCTTTTATACATTAATGCACCATTAATGTTAATGTTATTAGCATCCTCATCTTGAAATCCCTTATGATCATCATTATGATCCCTAGTAGTACAAGTAGTAGTGGTGATAATATCGTGAATGCAGTACAAGGTATTCAGACCATGACTATAATACGGTACTGCCTTTAGATCCTGAATTCCTGCCTCATTGGCTGCTTTTATGAATGATTCTACTACTAGTTGCTCTGTAGTGGCATATATAGGTTGAGAGGTGATGGATAGTGAATGGAAATGGAGAGAGAGGTGGTGGCAATGAGGAGCGATTGAGGAGATGAGGAGGGGGATGGCTTCCTCGGGGAAGAGTGAGGAGGAGAAGAGGAGAGAGTTGTTGAGGGATTGGTTGAGGCCATGAAGGGCCTGGAGGGTTGCTCTTAGACGATGAGGACCCATGTGTGGGATGGGGAGGCGCTTGTGGGTTTGCTGGGAAGGAGACGATGTTGAGAAGGAGGAGGATGACAAGGGGGAGAGAAGGCGTCGGTCCAGGGTGTAGATTGGGATCAAGTGATCAGATTGCGATAGAGCAGTTGATAACGGTGCATGGTCTTCAATTCTGAGATCTTTACGGAACCATATGATGGATACATTCTTCTTATTTGCGGGTATAGAGGACATAATTACTTTACTATTGCATCTCTGACTTTTGTTGCAATCTCTTGACGAATTTACATTTGATTTAAACCAACATTGCTTCCATCCGATTCTCATTTGTAGCATATTATCAATTATAGATGTATCAGTCGATTCAAACCCTGCATTTATAGCCTGGAACGTCCCCTGGATTTCAAAGTTTCGGGGCCGGGGGAGTTTCTGTTGGGAAGACTTGTACAAAAAACTGCAGGCTTTCAACAATTTATGCAGATATAGAAAGATGGTATGCAATATATAATACCAAGGTTGTGTCGTAATGTCGAGCAACAGGGGGAAGCCAGACATTGATCCAACTGACTCAGAAGAAGAAGATGGACAAGTACATATGAAAGAAGAAGCTCTCTTACCTAGTGGTCTGAAGCAAACTACCGTATTACCTTCCAAAAAACGCAAGTCCACCCTTATTGAAGGAGTAAGCACTACCTCTCTTGTCTCTCTACAAGCTCAATTATTCCAAGCGCAACAACAAGCCGACCCTGCCAACCGGCACCCAAAACCAACATCTTCCCGTCGTCTTCGTCTCAACGATGAGAGAAACAAGGGCATAGAGTCCAGAATTGCCAAAGACCTAGCCACTCAGCCACCCCTATCATCTCAAGACAGAATAGTTCAAAGCCGGACAGCTCTAGAAAGAAAGACTAAGTTATATGATGAACTATCCAAGGGCAAACACCAAAGAAGAGATGATAATAATGATGATGATAATGACACTGATGACGATGGCATATTGAAGCAGTATCAGGTTGACTTTCTGATGAAACATTCAGACCCAATAATATATAATAATAGTGATAAAGATAATAATGATGTGAATGAAACTCGTACTGCCCAGGTATTCACCTCTAATGCACATCATTTTGTGGCTTCAACCAGGACATATACAGAAGAAGCACAACAAGAGCAGGCCTCGACCAGGACGATTCATCATAATGGTGATAATTACGATGAGAGGGTAGATAAGATAGAAACGCTTAGACAAATAGCAGATGAGACAGATAGAGAAAGAAGACGTGTAGAAATGAAGAGGAAAGAACAAGAGGAGGCTGATGAGAAGAAGAAGGAAGAGTTGAAACGAGCCTATTTGAAAAAGCAGCTGCGAGAGAAGATTGGTAAAAGGGGGGTGAAAAAACAACAACAGTAATAAGTGAGTACTGTTGTTACTACTAGTACTACTACTTGTGTTACATGATTATATATGTATATTTATGATATCATTACTTGGGTGGTAGTTTTATCTTGACACCCTTTTCAGCAGCTTGTTTTTCTAGTTCAGCTCGTAGCGAGTTCAGAAACACTTCCCTCTCCTCCCTACTGTCTGTCAGCCTCTCTGATTCAAGTTGGGTGACTTTTTGGTAGAAACCAGTCTTGATCATGAAGAGTTCCATGCCTGCTCCAAGGAAGAAGGAGAGGAATGCTACCTTTTGGTAATAAGGTCTGAGAGATGACATATGTTGGGGTCGGGGTGATTTTGTGTGAGGATTTCACTGGGACTTGATGGGTTCAAGAGGAAGTAGAGGCGTGCATGCCTGAGAATGTGGGGTGCATTAGCTCGACATCAGATTTATTAATTTTGAAACCGTTTAAATTCGCAAATATATGAGTGTGGAGAGGGTGGAAGGCGACCTCTAGAGAGAGGCCGATTGCTCGATGAAGAGCAGGGTGAAGAGGACTGTGGCTCAATAAAGGCAGGTTTTCTGTGTGTTCTGGCATTGTCATTGCATAAGTATCAACAACAATCTCGACTGAAACGTGAGATAAATAACATTCCCACTTCGTTGCCCCTTGCCATCAATTAATTTGTTTAGCACAGACATCCCCTGAATAATAACATGGCTTCTAAGCGCATTCAAAAAGAGTTGCAGGTATGTAGACATTTAATAAGATGAAGATTGATGTTGGCCTTCTAAAGTTCAGAAGAGAGCCTTCCATTACAAATCAAGCAAAGACCCTTCTAAACACGTCTCTAAACCATTTCCACCCTTGTTTTATCCACAGGACCTGCAAAAGGATCCGCCTACTTCATGTAGCGCCGGTCCAGCCGGAGATGATCTCTTCCACTGGCAGGTATGTCGCTCAATCACCTTTTCCCCACACGGCTCCGAATTAGTCTTCTGCCTCTCCCCTTTGCGTTCCTCCTCGCTCATTTTTCTGACAATATCCCTGATCTTTGCGGATACTTCATCAAGGATTATGGAACGTGCAGAACGGTCTATCCACTGAAAGCCACATAAAGACAACATTCAATTTTCTCCCCGACTCACCCCTGCTTCTCCCCCTCTCCCACTTACAGGCAACGATTATGGGCCCAACGGATTCCCCCTACTCCGGCGGCGTATACTTTGTCACCATACACTTCCCTCCAGACTACCCCTTCAAACCCCCAAAGGTCCAATTCCAAACTAAAGTGTATCACCCCAACATCAACAGTCAGGGCAGCATCTGCCTTGACATTCTCAAAGAGCAATGGTCACCTGCTCTCACCATCTCCAAGGTCCTCCTCTCCATCTGCTCATTGCTCACTGATCCTAACCCTGATGATCCTTTGGTCCCTGAAATTGCGCATATTTATAAAACAGACAGATCCAGGTATGAGGAAACTGCCAGGGAGTGGACTAGGAAATATGCCATGTAGAAGAAAGGGAGAAGAGAAGAGGAGGAAAAGGGGATGTATGTGTATGTATGGAATATGTAATGCAGAAGGAGGCAGTCATAGCAGCAGCAGTATTGGTTTAACTTGTTTGGAGAGGGGGAGATAGAGTGAGAGAGAGTGTGAGAGAGAGAGAGAGAGAGTGGGGGGTCGAGGAAGAAGGAGGGAGGTGAAACAGGGTTGAAAACAGGCAACACACCAACCAACCAAGCAACATGCCTACTTTATATTGTAACAACACCAATAGCACGAATTGTTCTAACATCCTGAAGGAAGAGAGGCGTTTTATTATTCTATACATTTACATTCTATTATCAGGCTGCCTTGCCCAGATCTACCTTCTTCTTCAAAGCCTGCTGGCCATGGTAGATGGATGCATCCAGCAATCCACTCAGGCTATACACCCCACCAACAATCGCACACACACCAGTCAAAAAGGTCAAAAAAGACGTCTTCTCTTCCTTATACTTCACCTTGACTGGTGATAAATCATACAAGAAGAATACCCCAGGTAGCTGCTGCCCCCCTCCTGGATTGGCTTCTCTATAATTCTCACTCACTGCAAATTGATTGGTCTTCTCCACATTGCCGCGTAGATCTACAAACTCTGTCGGTACCACTTTCAAAAAGTACTGAAACAGTCCTCCATCTGCTCTCTCCCCTCCTCCTTCTCTTCCTCCTCCCAGGAACATTTTATTCTTTTCATTATTCTTCCTATATCCTCCATCATCAGCAACCAGCACCCCATCAAGTGGGTTGGTCAATTTCAGCCCCCGCAGCCCGATATCCTTTCCAAATGCCAGTTTCTGTATCGTATGAGAAAAATCAAAATCCATGGCCAGCCCAGCTTGTGAGAAGGAAGACAAGTCATGAAGATGCATCATTCCTTGTTGGTAGCTCCTCCCCGGGGCAATATGAAAGTTACCTGCTACTTTGTTGATGGTTAAAGACCCCCATACTCGGCATCCTTCTCCTGCTTGGGCTTTTAATGATTTGATGTACTCCTCATCGTGGCATTGATCAAACTGACTGAGGTCCCTGATGACCCACCCCTTGCGGCTATAGGCATCCCTGATGTCTTGACAGGTGTCGCAACAGGGACGTTCTTCTGTTTGTGCTCCGTAGCAGCTGCCGCAGTACGGAGTGCCATTGTTGTTGTTGTTGTTGTTGTTGTTGGGATCAGCAGGGTCACCTTGGGTTGAACTGTCTGGTGTCTTCTTCTGGGGGTTGACTTCATGTTTTTCTGCCTGGTGTATAGGTTTGCCTGCAGAGCTCAGTCGGCGTCTGTATATGTCGTGGTCGACTTCTAATTGCAATTCCCCGCTGACGTCCATGGCGTCGACTGAAATCCACGAGCATGGCATTTTTTTAAATGTGATATCAAAATGGATGTCCATTTGCTCTCCTCTAGATGTGTCTACTGAGAGTTCATGAGTTGTGCGGACTCTTAGGAAGGAACCTGTGGAGAAGGGAAGGGGAAGGGGGGAAGGAGGGGAAGGTGTTGGATGGGCAAGGAGAAGAAGGGGGAGAAGACACACTCTGAGCAAAGAGATTTGAGGATCACTTTTGATGAAAGTGTGAGCTTACCTAGCTCTGAAAAGAAGAGTAACGTCATGATCAATGCTGAGACTATTGTGATGATTCCACCTGTGGTCGTCTTGCGAAAAAACTCTGCAGCATCTAGTTTTTGCTTGGGGAACAAATCCACTCTGCTCAACACATCAACCCACATACTGACAAATTTTAAGATTTGTAAATTTCTTATGCAGTGTCACGATCGATGTACAAGAATGAAATGTTGAAATACAGCCTGTAGACTGAAAAATAGAGGACAAATAAGATGCAGTCTTCCTTCCTCTTGTTGGTCATCGAAGAAGAGGCGGAGAGAAAAATAAAAGGGAAGGGTTAGGGTATTGAATAAAGAAAAATTCAGTCTTTGACCCGCCAATGTACCAACCTGAATGTGCGTGCATACCACAATAATCTCTTCATACAAGTAAAAGGTTTATACAGCCCTTATTTTCGACTATATTGACGAAAAAGGAATTGGGACCAGTCTGTGGATTTGTTTGAATATTCTAGATGAATCTGTCTGGGAAAATCAGTGGTTGGTTCTACAAGACCAAGAAAGGGATAGATTACTTCCTGATGGATAACTGGGGCTTCTCAGCCAAGCAAGTTCACCTGTCATGGCATTATATGAGCCTCCTAAGGGACCAGGTTTTAGCCATTATTCCCATCACTCTTCTTCAGGTACATTTCTCTAACTCTCTACAGACCTGCTGATTCCAACCTAGGCGCTTTTCCGTGACGGTAAAACTACCGGAAAAGACCCATGGTCTCGAACCCTCTGACAGCGGGGACCCGTTTCAACCACCCACCCACACAGCTCTCTCTTCTTTCCATCCATAATGCCATCTCACCCCACCCTTTCCCCCTACCTCTCCAGGTCTTTGTCTTGGGTGTCTTCTTCCAACAAACCATCAATGACGCCGGCCTACAAGTAATGGGCATGTTTCTTGCCATGTTTGGCCTCACACTTTTCCTCGACGGTCTCCGTGTCGCCATCATGCCATTGGCAGAAGTCGTCGGAACTCAACTACCCAAACGATTACATATATTCTTTGTTCTCCTAATAGCTGGTATATTAGGTATATTAGTTACCTATGCAGAGCCTGCCATCTCATCTCTCCGTCCACTGGCCAAGCTTGTGGACCCCAATGCGGCGCCCTACCTCTACTTTATCATGAATGATCAACAAGAGCTGCTCGTGTTTGCCATCGGAGCTGGTGTGGGTGTGGCTGCTATTATTGGTACCCTGAGATTTATGAAGAATCTTCCTCTAGTTCCCCTAATTTTCGGATCTTTAGCACCTACTATTGGATTGGCTTGCTATATGCAGTGGGGCAATCCTGATCTCAGTCCTGTCATTGGAATGGCTTGGGACTGCGGTGCCGTCACGACTGGACCTGTGACAGTGCCTGTGCTGTTGGCTCTGGGTATTGGTGTGATGCAAAGTTCTAGAAAGCGTCGGTTGGCTACTGCTGCAATGCAAGGCAGTGTTGCTCAAGGAGCAGGTGGTGGCCTTGAAGGTTTTGGAATTGTCACCCTGGCATCTCTGTGGCCTATTCTATCTGTTGAATTGATGGCAGTTATTGATGGGGCCATTTATGACAATGAATACGTCCTCAATAAAGCAAAAGAAGGAGCTGCTAATGCAGATGAACCAGAGCCAGTGTATGAAACTTCACCCTGGAAGGAAGTTATCTATGGTCTCCGTGCGATTCTCCCCCTCACTGTTTTCTTGTTCATCATTATCCTTTTAGTTCTCAGGGTACCACTCCCAGAGTGCTCTTTCTGGGTCGATCCACCAGCAGACGATGACCTGTCTACAAGATCAATAGGAGATGCTTCGGTCACCAGTAAAGATGACGAGGACGATGCCAGCATCAGAAAGCCCCCGGCTCTGGCCAGAAAGTCAGTTACTCCAGCAGAGATTGCTATGGATATTTCCAAAGCTATTGAGAGAGTGCCCTCAGAGCAAAGCATAGCAGACAGCGACCCAGGTACTCCTAAAAAGGAAGTCAGTGTTCCAGAGCTAGGAGAGGATGAGGAGGCAGAGGAGAAGGTCGGATGCTGGACTAGGTTTGGTCGTGGATTTAGGCATCATCTACCCCTCATTGGCGGCATTACTATCACCCAGATCGGTATGATTTGCTTTAATGAAGGTCTTACCTACTCATTCACAAAGTTGGGAGACCAAACTGGTGCTACTCTACCTGCAGCCTTCTTAACAGTTGCTGGATTTTCAAAATCCCCCTACTATTCCTATGCTGGTGGGCTTATATTGGTGATTGTAACGGTGTTCTTGTTGGGAGTGCTGGCCACAAGGGCGGAACCTGCTTTGAATGTGCTTGGTCGTACTGTTGAGCGTCTGTCTGGAGGAACCTTCACCTCTAGAATGTTGATCACTTCAGTGTGTATTGGAGTCGGTATCGGCTTGTCAGTCGGTGTCTGCAAGATTCTCTTTTCTTGGCAGATTATTTACTTCATCATGGGCAAATACGCTATCGCATGCATGCTCACACTGTTTTCAAAGGAAAGTATCCTGGCAGTAGGATGGGATAGTGCTGGCGTCACAACTGGCCCCGTCACTGTGCCATTCGTCCTTTCTATCGGTATCGGTGCAAGTATTGCCGTAGATTCCCCCGAAGGGTTCGGTATGCTCACTATTGCAAGCGTATCCCCCATCATTTCAGTGCTCACCATGGCTCTGATCCGCAAACCAGCTCAAGCCGTGAAGAAGCAGCTGTCCATGAAGGCACGTGCTCTGGGGAGACAAGTTACAAATATGAGAGCGATGAGATCTATGAAGAGGAGTCCTTCCACTGCTATGGCTGCATTCTTTGCTGCTGGTGATTCTACTACTGTCACGCCAGATTCTTCATTGCGAGGTGGGGATGGTTTCTCACCTTCTATGAGACAATAAGAATAGAATGATGTGTACTATTTTGTTTGACGTTTCCTTTGTACAGCTACATGGTGGTCCTTCGAAGAGAGGTCAATGATATGCGCAATAGGAGGGGGGGGGGGCGGCTGTGTTTTCCCCTCATCTTAAACTAAAAGATTATTATTATCGGCTTTTTCCCCCTTTTTTTTTCCTTTTGTCAACGACAATTTATAGATAATAATATTTAATACTACTATGAACGCCTGGATTTACATGGACGATTCAGTAGACAGGTATCACCCTATCAATAAATGCGGCAATATTTTAGCTAGCTATCTGTAAAGCATATTAACAACATCAATACATGTACCTAGGTAGATAGATATTGTTCCATTACTTTGGAGCCTCCTTTTCCAAGAAGAACACCGACCCAATGATGACATAGATAGCCACCAACTGCAGACCCAGCAACCAATTACTGCTCCCATCCGAACTGACAAAATAAGCTAAAATCACGCTCAACGTCAGCATGAGTACACTGAACAGGTCAAAATCTAAAGTGAACGGTATCCCCATCGCCCACCCCGCCATTACAACTACCGGTATCACAAAAATAGCAATCTGAATGGATGATCCTAGTGCCACACCAATAGCCAGGTCCATCTTATCCTTCATCGCTACAAACACAGCAGTAATATGCTCACATGCATTCCCTGCAATTGGGAGCATAATGAGACCCAAAAATGCCTGATTGACGCCCCATTGCTCGCTGACTGCTTCAATAGCTCCAGTCAGAAACTCACTGCACGTAGCCACAGTGAGAGTAATGACTGTGAGAAGAGACAATGCTCCAGAAAGAGACAACGCTGGGATGCTCTCATTCCCCTCTGTTCCATTGAAAGAATCGGCATGCGTCTTCAACTGGAAGAACAAATAGCAACCGTATGTAACTATAAGCATGATAGAAATAGCATAACTTAATTGCATCAACGCACCAGTAGTAATAACTTGTGGCCCATAGAATGCCTTGGCGCTGCTAGGAATGATCAAAGAGCAGCACGCCATGAACAACAAGCTACACGACACTTTATTCGCCATTAAATTAAAGCTCTGGTTTTTATAATTCACTCCTCCTAGTAGAAAACACATTCCAAGTACTAGCAGCAGATTGGACAGAATTGACCCTATTAATGATGTTGCAACGACAGTAAACAATCCTCTATGTAGCGCAGCAATAGCCAGTATCATTTCAACTACATTACCAAATGTTGCATTCAACAGTCCCCCTATAGCGTCACCGAATCGTATTGCCAGATCTTCAGTTACTTCTCCCAGGATCAATGCCATGGGAACAAGGGCTAGGAAATTAGAGGAGAAGATGAGGGTGGGGTGGTCTGTGCTACTAGGGAGGGATCCAGCAATGATACCAATGGGGATGCAGATGAGGAGGACGTTGAGGTAGCTGGAAGTGAGCATGTGTTTGATTTTTTGTAAATCGGAACGGGGAGCCCAGTTTCCTGGTCTTTCTCCGGCACTGTTGTGTTCTAAGGTTGCCTCATGCAAGGCGAGCCCGGCTCCCAGAGAAAATTGGGAGGTGAGCAGCTTGATGAACAGGTTTGCATGTGAAGAGGAGGGACGGTCTCCGTTGAAAAGGCGTTCCTCTCCTTCACCTCCTGGTAATTGAGAATAGGCGAAGGCTGAATCTGACTGTTGTTGTTGCTCTGTTGGATGCGGGGCTTGTTCTAATATGGCTTCAAGGTTGCCCCGAGCGACACCCCACAATCTCCTGCCGACTGTTGGTGTGGCACCGACCTCGACGTCGCTGTTGGTTTCATCGTCGCTAGAGGCGTCGGTGTTTTGTGATGATTGTCGTCGGTGGAATGAGTAGGTCTTCTCAATTCTAAGATTATGACGTAGCCTGCGTTTTGCTTCCATTTTATTAACCTCTAATAAGTCACCACCATTGTGTTAGTGCACAAGACACGCATTCTTATATATACTAAGATTGATTGCTTGATAGTTTTTCCCTACGTTTCTGTACTAAAACCCTGGTGTTGGAGTCCCGCGTATGGTTTTAAACATTTCAATTGTGATGCTAGAAGTTACTCAAAAGAACTACGGACAGCCTCTGACTGATGCATGTGTTTCACTTAAACCTCCGCTCCCGATGCTGTTAGTCGACCGCACCCTAGCAGATGTCAGTTGGAACAACCCAATGGGAGAACATGAATGGTATCAATGACCACAATGAAACATGTCTTGGTGGCCTAGTTTTGGAATTTGAAGGACAAGGAAAAGGGTTTCAATGATCGAGGGTGGAAGAGGGTGGAATGAGCGGCAACGGTCAGGCAGGTCGTTTAAACCATGCTCCAGCTTTCCACCAGATTGCATGCATTGCATTCAATAGCAAGGGTCCCTATCGTAAAATAGACTATGGATTTCGTAAGTAACGTCTCCTTTTTTATCTTTGAGTCGAGACTATTATTATGTGTCGGATTAATGGCAATGTCTCGCTTCTCAGATAACTGTACCAAAGTATAACAGGTGTATTCCTTAATCCTCAATCTCTTGACGATATGATGCAGCAGTATGTTACTATATGCACAAAAGGTACGTCAGTTTTTGAACATCACATCTCCTTCCCTCCGCTGCTCTCTCTCCTTTGTCCGGTGGTTGCAGCTGCTGTGTCTTGAGACTCGTAGACTCGGTTAGAAAGGAACTACCAAATAATAATTCAAAGCATTGGTTAGAGAGTGGCCTTGGGTTAGTACATCAGTGCCATACAGAAGCCTTTGCTACACTTTAAACCTTATTATTACACTACCATCTCCAACAGCGAGAGAGCTCTATAGTGTTCTTGATGCTAAATAACACAAGCCCCTTTCATTTCTCTTCATTATCCCAGGCCCATATTATATTTAATTGTCAATATATACTAAGTAGACTACTGATGACAAGAAATAATAATGTTTCCCCACTAATTCATTACACATTAAACCTGAATAACATAATATCTCCCTCTTTTACCAAGTACTCCTTCCCCTCCAATCTCAACAATCCCTGCTCCTTTGCAGCCCCAAACCCTCCCGACTTTAAATAATCCTCATATCCTACAGTTTCAGCTCTGATAAATCCTTTCTCAAAATCTGTATGAATAACGCCAGCAGCCTGAGGAGCAGTGGAACCGTCCTTGACCGTCCATGCTCTGGTTTCCTTCTCGCCTGAAGTAAAATATGTCAACAACCCTAATTGCTTGTACGTGGCTTGAATCAAAGAGCTCAACCCACCTTCAGTTACTCCTAAACTTTCTAGATACTCAGCAGCTTCTTCAGCATCTAGATCTCTGAGTTCTGATTCCACTTGGGCCGAGACGACAATGACGGAACAACCTTCAGAGGCAGCCTTCTGTTGAATAGCCTTCACATGGGTGTTGCCAGCACCTGCATCTGATAAATCTTCCTCTGCTACATTGGCTGCATACACCATGGGCTTCATTGTCAGTAGATACAGAGGCTTTATTATTGCATGTTCTTCTTCATCCAGAGTTGTAGCTCTGGCTGGTTTTCCCTCTTCCAGTACAGCCAGTACCTTTTCCAATACAGCAGCTTCTGCTGCAGCAATTTTAGCTTCTTCTCCACTTTTTTTACCCTTTTTGAGTCTTTCTAGACGCTTTTCAAGTTGTCCAATGTCAGCCAAGACCAGTTCAAAGTTGATGACGTCGGCATCGTCAACGGGGTCGACTTTCCCAGCGACATGTACCACATCGTCATTTTCAAAGCAGCGAACGACTTGGACAATGGAGTCGCATTCTCTAATGTTGGCCAGGAACTGGTTCCCAAGGCCTTCTCCTTTGGAGGCACCTTTAACTAGGCCAGCAATATCTACAAACTCGACGCTGGTTGGTACTGTTTTTTCAGAATTGGCAAGTTTTGATAATATGCTCAAACGGCCATCGGGGACAGCTACAATTCCTACATTTGGCTCAATGGTGCAAAAGGGGAAGTTTGCAGCTTGCGCTTTGCCATTTTCACAAAGGGCATTGAATAAAGTAGATTTTCCGACGTTGGGAAGGCCAACAATGCCTGTTTTGAGGCCACAAGTGACGACGGTGGAGCGGAAGCCTCTCTTGGTGATTGACGCGAAAGAAGGAGGGTTTTTGCGGGTAGTGAAAGATCCCAAGCTCCCATTGACACTCAAAAGATGCATGGAGGCGCTTCTTGACGTCAATGCGCCCCTGTAAAGATTGGATGTGACATGTCCGACGGCAGTGTGGATTGGTCTGCATTTTGTAGAGGCTACAATTCTATTAACATTTAGTGATCGTATGCTGTGTCCTATGAAATTCATCTTGAATTGTAAAGGTAATTTAATCCTCTCAGCTAGAAATTGCGGTGGATGATAAGATTTTCCTTAGTTATTTGAAGCAATATGCAACTCAATATGGTTTTGACTGTATGACAATACGTCGATTATACTCTTGCAGTATCGATAGATGGTATTGTTTCCAAAATGCATGCAAGTATAGGTCACAGAAATTATCAAGGACACAGAGCAGTCGTACACATCGAGATTTTTCTTCCAAAAACCGACTGATATCAAAACTCATTCCCACAGTGGATGGGCATACTCTGGTTGAGGTTTTTAGAAAACAACCAGCAAAAAAGACAAGAGGGCAGATAGTACAATGCAATTGTTGTAAAATATATAATAATACAGAAGCGTCATCATTAACTACCAATCTGATATGCGTTTACACTTGAAAGCAACCATCTTTCTATCAAACTCGTTCAAGTACCAACTCCGCCAGCTCAGTGGTCTTTCTCCCCCTTCCTCTTCTTCTTCCTCTTCTTCATCATCTCCTCCTCTTCGAATCCTTCAATTATCTCCTTTATACTAACCTTCATCACCTCATCCTTGGGCACCACCACAGCCTCATCCGCCTCCCGCTGCCTGACATTCACCACTCCTCTACACTTTGCTGCTCCACAATTACACAGCAGCTCTTCTGCTCCCGCAAATCGGTAATCATACGTCAGCTCCTCTCCAGGGTCAATATCTCTCTTTGCTATTATCACTACATGATCAGCCACTACTCCAGTTTTTGCATCTTTTATTGTCAGTGTTCTTGAGTAGCAATTCGGATCACAAGAGTGGTTGATCAGGTGGGCCAAGTTGCCCGTCCTGGTAGCATCTACATGGTGATGAGAGTTCAGTCTGAAGATGTAGGTGCCAGCTCCAACCATGCCATTGTACAGTGTTTCTTCTCTATGATCACTGACTGATGGTCTGACCAGCTCCCCGGCATATTCAATGACAAATTCATGTGCACCATGGGGGAGTAGGGCAAACATTCCCCACCCGTGAATAGCGGATTTTCCAGGAGCGATGCGGCCCGCTATTGAGGCTCTCATTGCAGCAAATTTCTCTGATGTTGATGGTGGGTGGGGCCTTAGTCTCCTGAATATTGCCAGCTGCTTATCGAGATCGTTGTCATTCTTCTTGCTAGATTTAACTTTTAATGCAACAGCAGCAGCAGCAGCAGCAGCAGCACCTTTCTCTTCCTCTCCGTCCTCTTCATCAACAGGATCTAGAGGTTGCAGCTTCTTTGCTCCTTCATCACTACTACTATTATTAATAATAATAACACCATGAATAATGCACCTTGAAGATGGCAACACTGGCAATGAGTACATTCCTCTTGGCCCTCCCAATTTCAGAGGAAGAGCGGTGACAAATCTTTTCTTGGCTTCAGCTGCTGCCATTGCCTCTGGGGCTCTGTGTCCTCTTCTAGTTGCTTGGTTGTAAGGCATAGCTCTTGATGCTCCATATCTTTGCAATAGGGCTTCTAATTGGGAATTAGGTCCATTAGTAGTAGTATTCTTACCACCACCAGGACCTCCTCCTCCTCCTCCTCCTCCTCCTCCTAATCGAGATGACGGTTTGGGTTGACTGACTGGGGTAGGGTTGCGAGACAGACCATGCACTGGATGACGTAGCACAGCCACTGCGTGTGGAAGCAATGGCCCTCCGTCTCCAGCAGCAGCTCCTTTCAATGCCCCTTGACGACGAGCAAATCCAGGCATTCTTTGAGCTCCATGTTTGGAGCAAAACACTAGCAATTTTAGCCCATTCCCCACACTGATTCCTTCCTTGATATCTCTCTTGGCTAAGTTCTTCTTTCTTTTAATTGATGTTGGAGAGAAGATAATCCTCTCTTCTGGGTCCCCACCGCCACCAAGACCGTCAGTGAAGGCAGGTGTCTGGGTGCTGGTCCAGGCTGCTGCTGCAGATGCAGGTGGGTTGGCTTTCCCTCCTTCTACTCCTCCTCCTCCTTCTTCATTACTGTCATTCTGTTTCTTGTTCTTTTGAACTACAGTCTTTGCACCTGCATCTTCATCTACATTACCATCATCAACAACAGCATCAGCAGGGGGGTCTTTACCTTTCCTATCTATCTGAGTACCACCAACACCAACATCATTGTCCCGAGCAGCGTTTGCCTCTTCCATCGCATCTTGGGTCTTGGCTTTCTTCTTCGCTGGTGACCCTGCCTTCTTACGAGCAGTAGATCCCTTTTTCTCCTTTTTCTTCTCTCCCTCCTCCTCTTCTGCATCTTCTTCTTCATCAGAGTCAAGGTACACACAATCTTCATCTTGAATCAACTTCCATCCACAAAATGGAGACTGTTGAGCGCACATAGCATGCACAGTAACGCAACATTTAGGTTCACAGCACTGTACAATGCAGCCATGTTCTTGTTTGCATATTGAGCACTTCAATGTTTTGGCTGACGCTCTGGATGAATGGACATTATTCACACCGTCAATCAAACCTCTAAATATTGAAGGTGACGGCGGTAATGATGATGATGATGATGATGATGATTGCACCTTTTCTGCTGCTCCTCCTTTTGATGGCGACTTCTCTCCTTCCTTCTCCTTCTCCTTCTCCTCCTCAATCCCACCCCCCTCATTTAGAAACACCAGCTCAGTCTCAGGCATCCATGCAGCACACACTCTATGACACCACCTCCCATCTGTCGTCATCTTCAGCGGTCCACCCAACACAGGACACAGCACACACGGCGGGGGACGTTGATGCAGCCCTAAACTACAAGCATCACACAGCCAGGGACTACCATCTGGCTTTTTGTTAATCCCGTAACAGCTCATATGTGTCATCAGATTGCAGCAGTCACATGTGATCAGTAGATCTTCATCATCTTCATCGTCGTCTCCACACACTGCACATGGGTGGGATTGCAGGACGTTGTCGACATTAGCACGGCCACAGGGAAGGTAGGGGATACCTTTGATTCCTGGGGGGAGTGATTGGGTCAGAGATTGGTACGCCACTCTTGCCATCTTCTCTTCTTCTATTTCAGCGGTACCTGTTGATGCTCCACTATCACTACCATCTCTTCCAGTTGCTACTGCTCTCTTATCACTACTAATTTTATGACTATTTGTACTACTACTTCCACCACCATTCTTATAATGCTTGGGCCTGTACTCTTTGCATTTATTAACATTATCCAGTTGCTCGATGAACCTCATAATATTACTATCAGCCAGTCCAAACTGGTTGTCTCCTATTCTCTTTATAGCTCTAGTTATAGTTGACTCATTCCTAATACTATTGCTATTGCTGGCATCAGCGGTGGTAGATTGTAGAGCTGACCATGCTTGGGCAGGTGTGCGCCCAGTCACGACCGCTATAGCCTCCACCCCCCCTCCTCCTCCTCCTTCTCCTCCAATTGCTGCCTCACTGCCGGTCCAATCTTTCAAATCACACTCATAAGTAACAGCCATGACTGTAATCTTGAACAAAGGACCAGATCCATCTTCAGCTTCCAGTATTTGACAAATGTGACTGGTGAGGATCTTCTGAGAGGCGGGGGAAGCCATTTTATTCTCAATAGTATATCCGACTGGCCATAGTTGAGATTTAGAGTGGAAGGCTGGGTGCAGCCATTGAATGTAACCCAGGCTGAGGACTTTAAGAGTGGGGGAAATGGTGATGGGGAAGGGACCAGGTTCTAGTTTAGTGGTGGCTAGAGCTGTTTTCTGTTTCTTGGTCTTTCGGCCATCTGGGGTGAGTTGTTTAGGCTGTTGAGGACCATTTTCTCTTCCTCCTCCCCCTATTTTTCCTTGCTTCTTCTTCTTCTTCCTCCTCTGCTGCTGCTGCTTTCTTTTCCCTTTGGTTGCGTCTTCCTCCTCTTCCTCCTCTTCCTCTTCTTCTTTGTCGTCCTCATCATCTTCAGCGTTGGTCTTAAACCCAGGAGGCAATATACCAGATTGCATCCAGTTGTACAACTCCACCAACCCGGCTTTATAATTCCTATTCATTGTCAGCCTCCTTCCCCCAAAACTAACACCACTACTCACACTGCTATAAGCCTTGTTCATGCCTTGCAAGAAGGGGTATGTTTTATAAGACGATGTGTATGCCACCTTATTACTGCCCAGAAGCTTGACCGGGACGGCATTGGGGGCCTTCTTTGGTGGGTTAACTCCTGCCACAATAGTTTCTTCTACTACTACCTCTGCTGTGGTGACTATGCAGGGCCAAGGTGGGTGTTCTTTGAAATCACACCATACTATGTCGCCTATGTGGAAGTTTTTATGTGTAGGAAGGGAGGGGTGCAGCTGCAGCTGCTGTTGGAGTTGGATTTGTTGCTGTTGATCTAGGCACAGTTGTTGTTGGGATGGGAATGTTTGGGATACCAACTGCTGCTGCTCTCGCACTTCTTCTCCTTGTTGTTGGGAAGGTTCAGGGTGAATCACTGGCAATACATTTGGAAGTTTTATCTTGCCCTCCTCCTCCTCCTCCTCCTCCTCTCTTTCCTTCCCTTCTTCTTCCTCCCCATCTGCTTTCCCCTTGTCCAATTGTGACTGCAGCCCAACAGGAAGCATGCTCTTCATCACCTCCACCTTCTCTTCCACCAACTTGACATAATCAACAACATCACCATCAAAATCTTCTTCTATATCAGCGTCCTCTACTTTATCTAGGCACTTCACCACGTCACAATGCTCCTGCCAGGCCGCTACCAGCTCCTGTACCCTCTCTACAGATAAACACACTGCAACTTCATCACCATCAATTAACGCTTTGATTTTAGACATTGCCAGGTAGTGTTCTTCCTCAGTTTCGTCCAAGTAGTCAACCTTATGTTTTCCAGTTGACGCATCATAACTTGCAACCTTGCCACCAAACCATTGGCCCTCGCTAGGCCAATAAATGTTGACTCCTCTTCCTATTAAATTAGTAGGACTGTCCAACAGGGTGATGTCTACGTCCATGTAGAGAGAGCGATCAGAGGCAGGGCGGGAGATGAACCTTTTATATGCTGCTTCCAGCTCTTCTTGCTTGACTATTGTGCCTCCTGACTCTGCTGCTGCCTTTTTCTTTGCCTTTTTGGCTGTAGGCTTCTCCTCTTCTATGCCAGAGGAGGAGGGTGGAGGTGGAGGTTTTCTCTTTCTAAGACGTTCATCTACTACGTAAGAGAGATTTATATCGGGATCAATCCCTCTACCTTCCTGTCTTCGTTTTCTCTCTCCTTCCCTCTTCCTTTCTTTCTCCACCTTTGCTATTTCTCTCCTCTTTGCATTATTTTCACCGAGCTTGGCTTTGGCAGCCTCTTTAAAGTCTCCACCTTTTCGTGCAGTACCATGAACGCTGTAGGAGAAGTATTTTTCATCCATTTCCTCCATTTCCAATTGTTCCAGCTCTTCTCTAGGCAACTTTGCCATGATTGCCCTAATCTTTGCTATGGCTTGCGTTCTGGATGTCAACTTCTTGCTGCCATCCGGTAGATGAAATTCTGCATAACCACGACCATTTGTTTTGATCGGTACATGCTTTCTAATCCAACGCCACTCAGTATCAGTCACACCAGCAACAGCCAGCCTTCCAGAGGTGTTTTTCATTCTTTCATACAGCTCAACAGGGGTTAAAGCATCCTGATCATGACCTTGAGAGTACAGAGCTAGGTCCGGGGCATTCACTGGTTTTGTCCTAGGAGATGAGAGAGCACTCAGGATTTCTTGTCGTTTCAGATCCAGGGCTGCATAGCTACCACCAGACGTCTTCCCTTTTTTAGGAGGGGTCTTCTTACCAGGTTCTTCTTCCTTCTTCTTGTTGGGTGGTTTGCCTTGTTGTTTTAACCTACCAGCAACTGCTTCCTCCATTTCACCGTCGTCAGTAACACTGATCTCAGAAAACTCCTTCTTGGTCAAGCCCCTTGTGGCTCTCTTGTTTCCTTTGTCGGCATTTGCTTTCTTGAGAGCAGCAGTAGTAGTAGCAACAGCAGCAGCAGCGTCCTCAGCTTCTTCTTCTTGCCTCGCTACAACTTGTGCAATAGCATCAAACAAGACTTCTTCTGCTACTGGTCCTTTTCCTTTTCTCTTCTTCTTTTCTTTGCCGCCGCCACCACCACCACCACCACCCTCTCCTCTTCCTCTTCCTCTTGCTCTTCCTCTTGCTCCATATCTATCACCTCCACTACCATAGTTGTTACTGTTATTATCAACC
>Ga0209986_10000883_pt1 | contig 29475 bp, 20 predicted proteins | sample BlataG_FD_183168 | JGI IMG/M metagenome (GOLD analysis project Ga0209986, IMG submission 183168) | Deep subsurface microbial communities from Black Sea to uncover new lineages of life (NeLLi) - Black_00105 metaG (SPAdes) (version 2) | ecosystem: Environmental > Aquatic > Marine > Oceanic >...
AACGTGATATATTCCTCTTTCATCTGGGTTCTCCTCCATTTAAGTCTGAAGGAAAACCTTATACCATTTTCTAAAAACCGGAAATTTTTACTTTGCTAAAACCGGAAATTATCACGTTGCTGTGACATTTAAGGAGAACATTTTGGTTTTTTATCGACAAGAAACTTTATTATAATATATCTTATTTTGGATTCCTGATGAGACTTATATATGGACCGGCTGTGTTAACAATCAGGTACTTCGAAATATTCCTCACCGTCACCGGGTATTTACCGTACCCAGGATTTTGCGGAAACTCTTCTACAAAGACCGTTCTCTGCTGGCTCACTTGGCTGCCTGTGCAAAAGAGACCTTGTTTGAGATGTTCAAAGTGTTATATTCAGGTCAAGGTTATATGCCAGGAATTATTACTTTTAAACCAATAAAAAAAAACGGGGACGCATTGAAATTTGAAATTTCTTCCATTTGATACAAAAATAAAAATTGATTTATCTTAAAAATTAAATTGCAGAGAAAAAAGAAGGGGACGGGATTGAAACCTGGTAGGAATAAAGGAATAACTTAGCTGTTCTCTTTTTTATTTTTTTAATTGCCCACTTAGTTGACTTTCCATAATCAATTTTCTAAAATCCCAATATGTTGAAAGGGGATTTTCTTATGGTTTTTGATCCTGTAAATATAGCAGGTTTTGCTTTTGGAGTATGCCATGAAATGGAATTGGAAAAAGGTATTACAGAGCAATGAAGTGATTCTGGCCACCGTGGTCGGGATTTGCCTGATTGTTAAAGTTTATATCATCAGGCATATATTTGACCATGAGGTTGATGTGAATGAGTTGTATATCCCCTTAATTATCCTTTTGGTATACGAAACGCTGGAACAAATTCTGAAAAAGAGGAGAAAAAAGATCTCTTTTCGCTGGAATCATCCTCTCTATTGGAGTGTTGGCATCGTGGTGCTCACTGTGCTATCTTTAATACCATTTGCCAAATAGCTGATTCTAAAAAACCTGTACCTTGAAAATGGATAATTTGGGGCCCCCGTTCCCGGCAATTAAAAATAATTATAAAAAAGTGTTGACAATATTGATCGTTACCTATTTTATTTAGAAAATGAAATTTGTGATTCGGCATCATACCATGGACGATATCGGGTTTTTAAAAAAGATGCTGTTTGAGGCCGCATACTGGAGTTCCGGAATAAAACAGCCGTTTTTGAAAAAATGGAGAATTGTCAAATTGTCGAGCACCCCTATTTAAACCCTGGAGATCGTCATGATGATCAAAAAACAGAAGATATATCAACCACCGGACAGCAGTCGTGAAACAGCACTGGCCGGCACACCGCTGGCTTCATTCACGCGGCGGTCAATAGCCCTCCTGATTGATTTCATTGTTGCGGGCATGTTGCGGGCATAATGTTTGTATTGCTGGCTGTTGGAATTTTATTTTTCGATCTATGAACCGGCCTTTTGAACCTGGATCCGGATATCAGTATTGATTTCAGGTTTTTCGGAAACTGGTACAGTGTGATCTGGCTGGTTGTTTACTTTACCCTGAGTGTATACCTGAGCAACGGCCGGACAGTTGGCAAGAGACTCTGTCGCATTAGAGTCATGTCTCTGGTTCACGACCGTTTGGGGCTGTGGCATGCCTTTGAGCGCGCCATCGGTTACGGGGCCTCCACACTGGAGTTTGGATTCGGTTTCTTTCATTATTTTATCCGCCCGGACCGGCGCACGATCCACGACCGGATTGCCGAGACCATTGTTGTCGCCGAACCCTCAAAGAAGAAAAAGGGAAAAGGTGCAGGCAGGTAATTCCGGGCCTTTTTTGAAATTTATCAGGGATTTTAATAAAATATAGGCTGGTGGGTCGTTCGTGAGGAGGACAAGTCATGGTAACCAAACAGATAAGATAGGAACTTAGTTTTTGAGCTTGCCGTGTTTTAGTCTCTTTTTTGTCCAATTTCCGTCCTCTGACCTCCCTTAAAACCTATATCATAGATAAACCTTGTGGTAAAACACATCTAAAACTGACAGAGATGGTTTATGCGTCGAGGTTACCTGTAATGAAAAGGATGAGATTTGGAAAAATCCGGCTATCAAGGAATCACTGATAGTAGACGCCCTTATAAAAGTAAAATTAATTGATTCCAGGGATGAGGTTATCGACATCCATCCTGAAAGGTTAGAGAAAGCCTACCCGATTTACAAAACTAACTACCGGAAAGAATTAAAAAAGAATCTTGACAATCTGTACAAAACAAAAAATTTAATAATGGCAGGAAGGACAGGGCTCTTCTGGTATAATAATATGGATCATTCAATCGGTAATGCTTTTATGGTAGCTGAAAATATTATCACCGGAAAACGTGAACTTGAAATAATAAATTACTGGGAATAATAATGAGTCTGAATAATTCAGGTTAAACAGGATTACAGGAGAATGTTTTATGATTAATAAAAATATCCCGGTGGTCATTCTATGCGGCGGAAAGGGAACCCGCCTTCGTGAAGAGACTGAATATAAACCAAAACCTCTTGTAGAGATAGGTGAAAAACCAATATTATGGCACATAATGAAAGGCTATTCCTATTATGGATTTAATAATTTTATTCTGTGTCTGGGTTATAAAGGGAACGCCATTAAAGAATATTTTTTAAATTATGAATACATGAATAATGACTTTATCTTAAGCACTAAGTCTAAAAAATGCCAGAAGCTAAGTTCTCAAGCCGCCACCGAAGATTGGAATATTATATTCGCTGATACGGGAAAAGACACAAATACCGGGGGGAGAATAAAAAGAATTGAAAAATACATAGACAGCGATATTTTCTTCGCAACTTATGGAGATGGAATATCAAATGTCAATATAGAAAAATTATTAGATTTCCATAACAAACACAATAAAATTGCCACCATAACTGGTTTTCATTTATAATATCTGCATTGCTATCCACAACAATTTTAGCTTTTGATGGGTGATTATAATGACATGACTTCTTCTTTAATATTCTGGAGGAAAATAAAAATGTGTAAAAGCAAATTCCTGTGTTGAATGATAAGTACCTCTCCCTTATTTACTAATGAATCTTGTACTCTCTTCTTGACCAAGGACAGTTCCTGGAAACATCATAAGTTATCTCAAGTCCGCAACGGTTGCAAAAACAATTATATTATTTTCCTCGCACCAATCAAAAAGAGGAACTTTACCTTTGTCCTGCGTAATAACGGATATCAGGTTTTTTCTGACTCCAAATCTCTCGATTGGATATTCCCAGTGAAACTCATATAAGGAAAATCCTCCCTGGCCAGTCCTGAGAGCCTCGTTTATAAGTTCATTCCTTTTAAAACGATTAGGCCCTTCAACTCGGTCTATCCTGGTAAAATCGGGGAATATCACTTATATCGATTTTTCCACTTCTTGCCTCCTGGGGGATCAGGTTGGATACCCTGTATCGCTCGTCAAATGGGGCCTGATCGTTTTCCAGGAGGGAAAGCAGTTCCTTGTGTTTTTTATTCATCAGAATATTTGCCAGGGGCCGCCCCTTAATTCTCGCCTAATCCTCATAAAAGTTTTTATCACAAGACTGGTAGCATCGTACGGTACTTTGCAGCCTTATTTGGTTTGTTCCAGGCTTCGTATAGTTCAATGATACAATTGAGGGATGCTACCGTGTGAACATCATTTTCCCCTCTCTTAATTTTGAGGATTTGGTAACTTTTCAACGATAGCGGTTCGGCTTCCTGATAGCGTTTTAACATAGTCAGACAATAGCTTAAATTATACATATGGATTGCAATCCTCCAGTCATCCACTGGAAGTGATTTTTGTTGAATTGCCAGAACTTCCCTGTACAGCTGTTCCGCTGTTTCAAAGTCACCCTTGTTGTAGAATATCCTCGCCACTTTTCCAAGCCCTATTGCCACGTATGGATGTTCATCACCCAGCACCTTGCGGTATATTGACAACTCTTCACGGTAAAGCTTCTCTGCTTCTTCATTTTCCCCTTTCAATTCTAGTAAATATGCCAGTTTACCGAGACTAAAGGCTACATCAGGATGATCTTCGCCAAAATTTTTGCGATCCAGTTCCAGAGCCTGTTGGAACAGTTTCTCAGCTTCATCGTATTCCCCCCTTTCTTCCAGACACCTTGCGAGATTGAACAAGATCGAAGATATATCTGGGTGGTCATTCCCAAACAGCTTCCTATGCATTGCAAGTGCCTCTCGCTGCATTGGCTCAGAGGCTTCAAGGTCCCCCTTTTCGTATAAAGTTGCTGCTAGGTTGTTCAGGATTACGGCTATATCTTCATGTTCATTGCCCAGGAGCTTTTGATATATCGACAGAGCCTCACGGTATAACTGCTCTGCTATTTCATAGTCACCTCTGCAATAATGAAGTACCGCCAGTTGGTTCAGGTTTGAAGCTACCTCCAGGTGTTCATTGCCGTATATTTGTCGTTTCGTATCGAGAGCTGATTTCAGCAATGAAGCGGCATTATCGTATAAGCCAAGACTTCTGTAGACGTTGCCCATAGTAGTCATAAGAGTGGCCTGAATTCCTGGCTGGTCCTTCAGTTCCTCTTCGATTTTATCAGTGCCTCTGTCAAGAATTTCTCGTGCAGTAATTGTGTTCCCTCTGGCTTCGCTGGGATCAGAGACTTCAAACAGATTCACGAGGAAATCTGAGACCTGTTTGGAAGTTTTAGATTCAATCTCAACGCGTTCTCTTTGCTTGTCCGCAAAATAAGCTAATCCGGCAGCAATAACTGTCAATACCGCCAACATTGCAACCACTATCCTTTTCATCCACCGTACCCGGTGTCTTTTTGCTATTGATGCCTTGATGAGATTTTTTTCCATCTCTGATAAGTCAATACTGCGACTTTTTAGTAATTCTTCAGCCTCAGCCAGGGGTTTGCCAACTGTTAACAAGAAATCGCGGGACTTGCTTTCCTCATCCCAGCGAGATGCTGCTGTTGTAACACGAGAACGGACTCGAAGGTCTTCCTTGTTCTTTTCTAACCATTCTCGTAGCCTCGGCCAATGCTGTAACAAAGCCTCATGGGCTACACTCACAACCGCATTCCCATTATCATCAAGATCTGTGATAAAAAGTCGGGCCTTAACGAAAACCTCAACAAGAGCTTTGGTCTCGGGGGTAGCGGTGACAGCATCAAGTGGGGCATATTTTCGGGTAATAGTTTCTTCCTCTGCCTGCCCGATGCTGACCAGTGCGTGTAAAACCGTCCCAAAAGCTGATTGTACTTTTGGCTCTAATCCCGTATATACTTCTTCGGCACGTTGGGCGAGTGCACCCTCAACGCCTCCCAGTTTTTTGTAGGCTTCATATGTCAATATTCCCTTATCTGTTCGCTGCTTGTAAAGTTCTTCCAGAGTGAATTCCAGCAGGGCTAACACTCCCGGATTTCTTGACGCTGCATCGCGCAGCGCCTCATCCAACCGCTCATTCGTTGCCGGATCCTCTTCGAAACGCAAACCAGCAGCCTGGGCGGGCTGGCGTATCATTTGGCCAATCTCTGCCGGAGTTGGTGGCAGCAAATCGTACTGACCTGCCTTTTCTTTCAAGACAACAAGCGTCTTCAGTTCTGTGCATTTTGGATAAAAATCGCTGCGCAGGGTTGAAATGATCCAAACCCGGCCACTTCGAGCTAGTACATCAAGGGTATCAATGAAAGCCACACGTTCCTCGTGTGTTATCCTCTCAAGGGTGAATATCTCCTCCATCTGATCTACCACCAACACCAGTCTGGCAGGAGGTTGATTGGTCAATTTTTCGTTTCTCGCGAATTCAACTGCAGCCTGAAATAGGCCGCTCTTAATCAGCGGCACGACTGCCTTTGGTGTCTCTCGCAGTAGTTCTGCCAGTTCGTTGACATCAGTGCAGTCAGCGCTCAATTTGGGCAGAGCCTCTTTGCGCAGGAGTGCAGCCGCCAGGCCGTCAAATAAATCACCAGAAGAATCGCTGGGCCGCATGATGGAGCGACGCCACAGACCCACGCTTTCAATGACTCCCGGCTGAGTGAGCATCGGTAGTACACCTGCACGAACAAGAGATGATTTTCCCCCTCCGCTCATGCCGAGCACGAGAACAAAAGCACGCCCACTCTCCGCCTGCACCCTAAGGGCGTTCAGCACGTCTGCGATTGCCTTGGTTCTCCCAAAAAATATAGGGGCATGATCAAAATGAAATACATTCAGGCCTCGATATGGAGAGCCTTGTTGCCACATGGCATGACCTATTTCAATCTCCTCGCTGGGAATCGACTCGGGCTGCTGGCGTTCAATCAGCTTATGCAGATGCACTTCTAAAAGCTCCTCAAAATCAGCCGATGTATCAAAGGAATGGAACGCTGCAATCAAGGTACCTTCGGCTTCATCATGGAACCACTTTTTAAAGAAAGTATCCAGCGCTTCTCTCTGGCGCAGCCTATCAAGAAGGATTTGTTTGTCCTTAAGGCTTACCACAGGATCAGTCATCTTGCGATAGATAAGCAAGTCAGGCTTCCCTTTTTGGCGATATGAACTCATTGCATCTTCAAATTCAAATTCTGTGCCGGATGAATAACGGCTTCCATCTGATCTGGTGAATTGTGAGGGCAGACGGGTTCCCAACCGTGACCAGAGGATGCAAATCACAATGTCCGTTTTCGATGGACGTATGATCTGTTTTTGGAAGGTTTCAGTTGCTAGCAGCGGTTCATGCTCCCAGTAGATCGGCTTAAGTGCGACACGACCAGCAAACTCCCCCTGTAACCGTTGAATGACGCGTCTGGTCAGGGCGCGCTCTTCAGCAACATCTCCTGGGGAGGATATGAATATACGTAAAGTTTTCAATTTTTGGGTCATTTATCTATCTCCATATTATTATCTGTAATAAATGGAAAGAACTGCAGCCAACGATGAAAATTTAAAGATTCGTACTTCAGCTGCGCTTTGTTCCAGGGTTCTTTGATAAAGGCAATCATTGGTAGTGAACAACCAATTGTTTTTGTCTGGTTAAAAAGATTCGAATAGTCTTGCCCTAAAGAGAATATTATCGGTTATTACTTTATCTTGTCATCTGCCAGGCTCAGTCGGAAATGAGATTGCCGATGAAAATTCATCGACCGTGGGTGGCTACAACTATACGTCCGTTGGATTTGCGCGATGATCAGTGCTTGTAGAAATGATTGCTTTAAAAGCACAATTCAACCCTAAAATCTAAAATTGTGATTGAATTTTAATAAATAAACCACATAATTTCAAGGAAAATGACAAATTTTACTATAAATGCATCACATCATCATAGAAGGAATTTGTTTTTTGAGCTTGCCGTATTTTCGGTAATGATCAAACCACTTTAATCTTTTCTTCGCCTCTCTGGATATCGTGCCCTGTCTTGAAAGAGAGGTAATATAATCAAACCCAGGAATTATTGCTCCATATGCACTCGCCTGTTTAACACTCATAATGCCACCAATTCTACCATGTTCCTTACTATTAAAGTGTCCCTAATGTATCTGAACGAGAACACTCCTTCCAGACTCATATCCCTTTTTGCTTCGTACTTTTCTGGTTTCTTCGTCTTGGCTTTTGTTTTTTTCTTTTTCTGTCTTCTGCTTTTCGGCCATTGTCCTCTTCTTCAGCTTTCAAATATTCTACCAGACAATCAGGGTAAGGTCTACACTTTTAACTTTTTCTATCCCTGTGAACAAAAATTTAGTGTTCCCCTCTCTCTAACTAATTTCATAGGAAGAAATTGAGGTAAAATTTGCAAAAACGAAAAAGAAAACTATAACCTGGCTTTCTATTCTTTCTTCGACAAATCTCCCAAGGTGCCTTTTTGTAGCTCGACAATTGTTTCCTCAATCTGGTCCGCGACCCAGTTATCGAGATTCAGTTCCTTGGCCTTTTTCTCGAGAAAAGTGTGCTCATCTTCGGTGATTATTCCATCGACAAGTACTCCCTCAACGAGGCGGGTATACTCTACCACATTTTCAGAGGCACACTGACGTTCAATCTTTTCAGCTTGCTCTGCAGTCAGTCCTAGCTCTAACCGCTTGTTGTCCAGCAATATCCTCTCTCGGATGTTTATAACACCGTCCAGGTAAGTTCCCACGCAAAGAATTTTATACTCCTCTAGAGCTCTTTTGCCCTCATCCGTTTTAGCACCGCCTCGCCGGTGGACAGACGCCTCACAATACGGGCATATTCGAAAATCCGGGGCTAAAACTCTATTGCAGGCCTCGCAGGTCACCTTCAGGGCAACTCCACATTCTGGACAGAATTTCCAATCGCCTTTTATAGGCTCTTTACAGAAAGGGCATTCTTCTAAGGAACGTGCTTCCTTGGGGATAGGGGCTACGGTGGGCGCTCCTCCTGCGAGCTCACAATCGTACAAGAAAACCTTTAACCAATAAGCCATCTGCATGGCATCACCTTCGTCAAGGCTTGCGATGTCTTGCGAGTTTGTTGATACGTTGTGCCATTCCTTAACATGATCCCAGTTTATTTTTTTTGTTTTATGAAGATTGGAAGTCAGCTTCTTCTGGAGTTCGTCAAAAACATCCTCCTCTTTATACAATTCTATGAGTTGGTCTAATCCAAAATTTATTAGAGAGGATTTGTCTTTGCCGATTCTTTTCTGGGCTGCCATGATTGCGCCAAGAACTTCTTTATCCTTCAGTGAATCAAACAGATCTTGTAGGAGTTGTCTCAAGGCTTTCTCGAAGAATTCTCCACACTCCTTTATACACACTCCCCACCGCTTCTTATTAAGCAAATCTCCGGCGGACTGCAGACCTTTCTCGTATTCATTCAGCTCACGCTCTTTACCTGAGTCCTCAGCCCCAGGGATTGGCATGGCTTTAGTATCGGGCAGCTTAGTTGCTTTGGTCTCCTCAGGAGCTGTTGAGGTTATGTCTCGAGCATCACCTTCGCCTTTTTCTGCCAGATGTTGCTTCACTGTCTTGGCGAGTTCTTCAAAGTGTTCATCCTTGGGTTCTGGTAAGGCATCCAACCAATGAGCTGTTTTAATGTAGAATTTGATGGAATCTGAAGGTTGGACATCCTCAATCCGGAAGGGGATTATCCTCATGTTCTCATCGATCGCGCTATCCAGTTCTCTCATAACATATTGAGAATCATTGGAAATTGCCGAGAAGATGAAGACCATTATAGGGCATTTCCTGATCGCATCGATGATTGCCCCAGCATATCCTTTGCCGGCTAATATATCCCGCGGTGCTATCCAACACTTGATTCCGTTTGCTTCGAGCTTCGCTAACACCGCCTCTGCCACTGCTTTATCTTTGTTTGAATGGCTGATGAATACTTCGTAGCTCATCCCCTTACCTCCTCAAATTATTATTAAATCCAAAATAACCCTTTTGCCATTCCAGGCATTAACCCACGCCTCTCGCATCCAAGCCCCCGTCAGTCGCCTGGAATTGGCAGATTTATTGCAAATTAATTTCTTTTATTTCGGGAGAAAACTCTCTTTTTGCATTGTATCTTGTTTTCTCTTCAGATCAGTGAGGGTGGAACTTACGAAAACGCGAAATATTCCGGCTGCTGATACAAAATGTCACCCTTTTTTTCCCTTTTCGGTTACTTTTCCTCTCTTCTCCTTAAACATATATCAAGAAACATATATCAAGAAAAAAATTTAAGGTCAAGTGAAATTGTAAATAATTAAGACATTTAAAAGAAATGGTGTGATGTGTATCATTGTATAGTATTATCAGATTGTGTCCACATTACCTGTTTTGTTTTAGACGATAAATCTCAAACTTGGCCTTTGCTAAAAGCTCTGGTATCCCCCGCACAGTCTGCTTGTCATATTCTTTGATTTCTTCTGTTATTTCTTTCCACACCACAAGATAAGGGCTTGTCTTCTTTTCAAGATTGCGCGGCCCAGAGCTCCATCCTTGCAGAAATCGTTCGCCAACAAAACGATCGTGCTCCATCTCGGCCATGATTTCAATTTCTTCATCGGTGAATTTTATAAGCGTTGGTTTTCTTCCTACTACCGGTGCAAAATCACAACCAACAGCTTTGAGCTTCACGGGTATGTGGTCAGCTTGCTGGCGGTTCGATTCTTTGAAATCTTCCAAGAGATTTTCCCACGGGGTCATTGCCGGATCATCTTTAGGTTTTATGTCTTTCTGATCCTTGAGGTATTTTTCATGAATTGTCTTAGCCAGGATTTCCCGGGCACTACCAAGAAGCACATCACGCACAACCAATCGAGAGAATATCTCTGCGTCAACATGCAGCTCAAGCTGTTCTGGCGAAGGAAGTGCAGCTTGCTCAAAACTCGTGCGACCTGCCAACATACTCATCTCGATGATGGCCAACATAGAGCGTACACCGTGTTTGTATTCTGGAACCTTGATCATAGCCCTTAGAACACCCGAATCGATCTGACATTTTTTCCTGCTGTCAACTAAATGCCTGGCATTTTGTTCCAATAGAAATCGCAGGAATAGGGCTCGACGGATTAAATAAAGCCTATCGTTTTCACTTACCGGATTAGGACCCTTTATATCCACATAGCCTCGCAGTCGACTGACAAAGTCAGGTCCTTTGGCCAATTTGAATTCTTTCTCAGCAGGGGTATCTTGATTTCCTTGGTTTGGGACTTCTTCCTCTTCATTTTCGCCTCTCATCTTTGGACTTCTTTTTGCCCTGCAAAACTCAGTAAAAGTGCTGCAGGTGCCACCAGCAAATACAAAAATTGCTCTTCCTATGGGATGGGTAACTTGACCATCTCTAAACTGGCCATCTTGCATGGGTGCCAGAAAATACTTCAGCCAGCCAAGGATGCCCCGAAATTCAGAATCAAATTCATCAAAGAAAACAATCGGGATTTTCCCGCCAAGAGCAACGTCGCGCACCTTATGAAAGGCAGCCACCAACTCCTCTGTTGAATTAAACTGGGAGAGGTTAAATTCGAGTTTTTGTAATTTTCCAGGTGCAACTGCCTCCGTAACTTCTGTGACACCGAAAGACTTCCCTGAGCCTGGTGAGCCGAAGACTGCGATAGAGAGGGGACGATTGATATTCGGAGCAGCTAAATATTCTCGGATTAGATTTTTTATACTGCGAAAGCTTTCAATTTCATAGCGGTCAAAAGTCCTGAGATTATGAAACTGGCCGACAGGAACGCGATCTAAAGCAGGATCTCTACCATAAATGACATAATCATAGACTACATCCTCTAGGCCGGTCTGCGTTGTGTCGTCGAGGATACACCAGAATTCAGGGTCGGCGGGTTCTGTAGCTGTCGGATTGGGAACGATTGTGTCAGCGATAGGGGGTTCACTTCCTTCCGAAGGTTTAAAGATTTCAGAGCCAGGATAATCGAGTTTTGCCAGGTCTGCGCTGAAGCCAAGTTTCCATAAACGACGCGCACTCATGAGGCCCTGACGAACTCCCTCTTCTACACCTTTAAGACTCTTACGTGAAATTTGCAAGGCGAGGGCGGTGACAAAGGCAGAGCCAACGCCGATCATGTTGCCAGGATAAATCTCGCCAAAACTATCTTCCCCCATTTTTGGATCGAAGAAAAGGCGAGATTCGACTACCCCACTGCGGCGAGTATGAAGAATGGCTCCTTCGAGACCGAACCGCACTATTAGACAGGCGCAATTGTTCAAGGCTACAAGACCAGGGTTACAAGCCATTTGCCAGACAAATTCTTTGGCTGTGCGTTCCCAAGAAATACGGCGGCTTATTTTTACACCTTCTTGTCGTAGATCATCAGCACTCACAACAACAATCATCCTTTCAGCATGGTGTTTTTGGACTTTTTCCCAGAGAGAACCTTTGGCAATGGGGGAGCTCATCTTAACGAGAACCAGGGGTCGATTCCCTTTTTTTAAGGAAGCTGGCCAAACGGCTGGAGCCTCACGGAATCCATTGCCAGCATCGTCAAGTACGACCATTGCCGCCTTAGGTTCGTCATCTTTCACAGATAAAAAAGAGGGATTTTCTTTCTCAGGACCAGCAAAACCTTTGTATTGTTTCACTCGGTAAACAGTGTTCTTCTTATCTTCTTTCGAAGTTGAGTAAGGAAATTTATCTAAACTCACAAAAGAATACACGATTTTTTCTGGAGGGACTGTTTCCATTTTCTTAAGCTCTGGAGACAGCACTTTTGTGGCTGTAGCAGAGCGCAAGAAATTCGCCAGGAGCAGAGCGCCACCAGGTTTGGCGAAATTCAACATCCTGGGATATTTCTGCCAATTGTATATGTTATTTGATTGGGAAGGGGTGGTTAAAACTTCATACCGATCAATGGTTATATCTCCAGTAACGACGATTTTTTTTAAACTGGGGTCCTTTATCTTTCGATTGGTCATTTTTCCTCCTTATTATAAATGGGAGTTTTATCGATATCGGTGCGTTCTCATTTTTACACTGAGCAAAGCTCATCTTCAGACTCCAAGGTCTGTAAATCATGTCAATTTTTTCAGACGATAGATTTGGAAATCGGTTTTGGCAAGGAAGGAAGGGAATGCTCGAACCGTATTTCTATTGATTTTTTTTATTTCCTCAGGCAGCTCATTCCAGGGAACCAAATAGGGGCTGGTCTTTTTTTTGATGTTTTTCGGCCCCTTCTTGTGTTTCCAGCCAGCGCGCTCGCGTTCTTCCCTCCAGCGCTTGTGTTCAATCTCAGCCATTAGCTCGACTTCTTCTGGAGTGAATTCGAACAATTCTGCATCCCAATCAGCCAAGGGCATAAGGCAGCAACTCACAGCCTTCAGCTTTGCTCCGATACTATCTGCCTGGCGCCGATTCGATTCCATGACAGGCTCCGGTAATTCATCCCAGGGAACCATATAAGGGTTAGTTTGAGGCGTCTGGCCTTGCTTTTGTTGCATCAGTACATAATCCTCATGGATGGCCCGAGCAAGGGTCTCGTGGGTACCGCCAAGAATTAAATCTGGTAGGCATGTTCGGTCCAACAATCCGAAGGCGTGGAGTCCCGCGAAGCTATCATCGCATTCGTTTTTTCCAGGGAGAAGAGTTGCCAGCCCTGCATCGTGGGTCATTCGTACCACAATGGGAATCTTGCGCTCTCTAACGGCCTGGTAAATCGCGAGGGCCGCAGACAAGCTAAATGAATCATTATCCAGGCAGATAAAAACGCTCGTGACCTCGCACTTCTTGTGGCTGTCAAAAAGGAAATCAGCACGCTCAAAATCCGCTGATCCTATATCCATTTGAAGAGGCACGAGATCACAGACTTTTTCCAACTGGGGATATCGCAAGCACAATGATTCATTTTTCTTTGCAGCCACTTGATCGATTAGAGTGATGCGTAGCCTTTCGCTAGTCCTAGAAGGCAAAGCTTTCCATTCTTTTGCTGTATGCACAACCAGACTCTCACCCATTCGCCCAATGCCGACGACTAGAAGATGAGGCTGAGAACCAGAAATCTCTATAGTTTCGCTAAAGGGCGGGTACTCTTTCAGCCAGGCCCGAGCTCCACTATCGAAAATGTTGAAAAACTCTAACCTGAAAGCGTCTGTCTGCCCTGTTCCGATCTCCTGTTCTCTGAGTAAATGGCAAAGTTGGGGATCTACGATGTGGACAGCACAGGTTAAAACTTTGCCTTCGCGATTCCTGACCAGTTCGCGGGCGTGAACCGCAACTTCTGTATCAACGCCATCATCACCACAGACAGAGATGAGATACTTTGCTTTATTGACTCGCGCTTTACGCAGCTGTTTCTTATCCTTCGCATCACCGATTAGTATGATGCTACCCTCATCCTTACAACTAGCAAGCAGGTCGTTTTCTTTGTCCAACTCGATCACCACCACCCGATATCCCTGCTCGCGAAATCTTCGAGTAAGTATCATGCTTTTTCGGCCCAGTCCGCAGATTACAATATGATCCTTGATAAATCTCACCCGAAGCAACTGAATCTGCTCCCAGAAAATCACTATCAAGGCTCTCACAGCCGCGTAGGCAGCAATCGCTGGTAATAGAAACCTTGCCAGCTCCAATTCCCAAGATACAAGCCCGGATACCGCGCCAGATTCCAAAACGAGAAGTTGAATAGTGAGATATAAGATATCCCAGGGTGAGCGGGCCTCACCGAGCGCCAGGAAGTGTTTACTGAATCCAATGTATCCAAAAACAAAGGCGAGAAGCGCAATCCCTCCAATGACTTTCCATTGATGATCCTTCCACCAGGGTCGTATATACTTCCTCCTGAATGTTCTGACGCGATGACGATGCTTCATTATTTTTAGCTCTTTTATGAGTAACTCAATCGTATTAGCATATTACTCGTATAAAAAGGCTCATACGGGAGTTTCCAGTTCGTGAAACCGAAACACCACCCGCCAGTCTTCATTTTCGTGCAGCATGGTCTCTTCAGCCTCGCGTACTAGAGGAAGGAAGTCCTCAAGATTTTGAGCTTCTTTCATTTTCCCCTTTGTCTCTTCGAGGTGGCGAACCATCTCGGTGGAGCGCTTGACGTTTCTTTGATATTCTCGGTGGATTCGGATTGCACCTAAGGCACCACCGATAGCTGGAAAAACAATAGCCATAAAGGCGAACAGACGGTGGAATAAATCGGGGCCCACATGCAAAACATGAAGAACAGCAGCAATAAATGTGCAGCCAAAAAAGATATTACCTGCGAGCGACATTCGACGGTGCCTTCGCCAATGTCGCTGGCTTGTGTTCTTATAATAACGAATCTGATCATCGATCCAGGCCGTAAGCAATAATTTTCTCAATGCCTCGAAGCTTGATGAGTCTGGAACCTGTAGTCGTGGGAGCAGATTCCAGAAAGATGAAAACGCATCCACCATCCAATCTTGGGATGAGTAGGAGAGGCTGAGGTGTCGTGGAGGACGCATAGTGGCCACATTAATATTGGCCGTTGCCATAAACAGCGCTGAGCGAAACCGTTCGGCCAAAAATCGATAATCAATCCATTTGGAATGCCATCTCTGGCGGCGGCCGAGCCAATAAATGATAAACACAGCGACGATGAACGCTAACTCGATAAGGATAATTCTTGGCCAATCGGAAAGAAAAAGAGCTTGAAAGGCAGCTACTGCTACTGCTGCTGCAGCGAGCGCATAGATCAGACTTCCGGCCTTAAAATACAGGTTTTGATAACGCAAAGCCAAAATATCCATTCGACTATAATGGGGCAGAATCCGTTCACAAATCGTATGAAAATTAGGGGTAGGAAAATGGGCGTTCTGAGCTTGGTTAAGGAAAAGCCGATATTGGTCTTTTGTTTTCTGCTCGATCTTTCTAATATCTACCACTTCGGAGTTATATTCGTCTAGCTCCTGAAATGGCTGCGGGCCAAAATCTTTCCCCGGCTCATAGGTGATTTTGACTCCATCGTCAGTGTTTATCCAGTAGAGAGGACATTTTTCCTCACGAGCGTAGCGAACAATCTCAGCCGTACCACCCTGGCCAGCAGCAAGTTTGCCGTTCCATAGGGCAATGAGGATGTCGCACCTATCAACGACATAGCGTCCGGCCTGAGCGTAGGCTTCGGTTCGGCTGCCTCCAGAGGAGAGTATTTTGATACGATGAGCCTGAGTTAGAAATTCTCCGAACTCTGACTTAGACTCGGGGAGTTCGAAGTCTTTCAGATAATCATCCTTTTCCAGAGGTAGAATCGCATTCAATTGCGAACCTGGAATCTTGAGGACCTCCCGTGCAACCAGGCGATCTGCTCCTTCAGCGAGCGGCGAAAGGATATTAAAAACCAATGGCGTGTTCTTCAACGGAGGGAGCAATTGCTTGATTTTTTCAAGAATCAACTGAACTTGCTTAGCCAGTAAGGCCTCGTTCTCTAGCTCCCGGTGGCCGGTGACGCCGACTACGACACGGGCTGGAATGGTTGGTTTAGCTTCCTTGAGGGTATTGTTTGGTCTCTGCATTTTATCTTTCTTAGTTGGAAGCAAAGCAAGAAACAAATTTGTGTTCTGGGTTAACCATGCCAGGCAGTTTGATGGGCCATTGGTAGGTATGAGGGCACATACATAACCTTCTGAGTGAGGGTATTCATATCAATGGTGGAGAGCATAGAGTAGGTTACGTGCAGGCATTGAATTACCTCAGAAAAAGAGGGAATTGTTCCCTCCTCAGGGCGAAGCATTTTTCCCACGGGAAACTTATATCACAGTAAAAATATGATTTCAAACATTTTTAAAAAAAATATCAAGGCAGAGTAAATATTTCCGGTTTTATCATTGCCTAAATCTTCTCCAAGTACCAGTTATGATGAAGCGATGGGGTATGTCTTTTCCAAGGATGATCAGGAGGTGGAATATATTTACCTTTCTTTTTCGTTGGCTCTCTAGCCTCTTTCTTCTTCCTTCTCTCTCTCTTCTTTTCTTCTGTTATCTCTCTGTATTTTAAATTCCTTCCGTTGAACCTCAATACTATTTCCCCAACAAAATGCTCTCTGACTTCCTTCTTCCCTCTCCTCACGCGCCATAGACCTTTTAAGATCATAATTTGCCGTAACTTCTCCCGACCGACTCTTATCCCGTGACGCTCCAAAAGCTTCTCAGAAGCAAAACTAGGTTTAAAATCCGCATACTTCCTCTCCACTATCTCACCAATACGATCCTCAAGTTCCTTCGCCATCCTATTCGGCGCAGCACGTCCCCGATTCCCATGAGCAATACTTTTGTCCCCCTTCTCTTTAACCTTTGCGATGATATTCCTTATCTGCCGATCTGAGATTCCTAAAATCCCAGAAGCTTCAATCTAAGTCACCTCTCTATCCATGACCTTGTGTATAATCCTTAAACGCTTAATCTCTTTCTCACTCAACGTGATATATTCCTCTTTCATCTGGGTTCTCCTCCATTTAAGTCTGAAGGAAAACCTTATACCATTTTCTAAAAACCGGAAATTATCACGTGGCAGTAACAACACAGAGAAATTGGGAAAAGAGATATATTCACAAAGAATATTATGAAAAAAGCTCCTATTCCTCGATGTAAGGAAATCAGAGATACCTTATGCATATTAATCAGAAAACAGCTTGGGATTAAATAAAGGGCAACCAATTCTTGCTTTTAACCATTTCCAAAACACATAGATAAGATTTCAAGAAAAGGAAATTCCTTTTTACAATATTTTGGTTTTTATTGACAAGAAACTTTATTATAATATATCTTATTTTAGATTCCTGATAAGACTTATAAGGCATTTATTATAATTATTTTCCAGGAAGACTTTGAAAGAAGAAAATTGATGAAAAAAAATGTCCTGATCGTTGGAGCAGGGGTGTGCGGCATGACTATCGGTTACAAACTGGTGGAAGCCGGGCATTCTGTTACAATTGTAGAAAAAAAGGCAGAGATCGGCGGCCTGGCCAAGACTTATAACTATGACGGGTTCTGTTTTGATAGCGGCCCCCACAGATTTTTTTCTTCCAATTTGGAAGTTATTCGATTCCTCAAGAAAGTCTTTGATGATGATCTTTTAACTTTTCCCATGAAGAGCTCTGTATTTTTTTTGGGGAAATACTATGACTGGCCTCTGAATATACGTACCATCCTCAAATTACCCTTGAAGCTTATTTTTCCGGTGTTTAAAGATTTTTTAATAAATATATTTAAAAAGAAAACTGCGAATACGAAAAATTTCAAGGAATACATCATTCAAAGATACGGAAAGACTTTATATAATCTTGACTTTGGACCCTATACAGAAAAATTCACCAAGGTACCTAATACCATTATTCATCCTGATTGGGCCAAAGCTGGAGTGAACCGGGCAGTTATAAAAGAAGATATAAAAATAAACTCTTTAGTGGAACTGATTAAAACTACTTTAAGGCCAAAATCCAAACTAGATATATATTATCCAAAAAAAGGAATATCAGAATTTCATGACAGGTTAAAAGAATTCATCCTTCAGAGGCAGGGAAAAATTCTACTCAATCGAAAAGTACATTCATTAGTCGTTGAAGATCAAGAAATAAAAGAGGTTAAAATAGTTCCGGACAATAATTACCAGAAATTTGATGTGGTTGTCTGGACTGGTCCTATTAACGAAATCAGCGATCTTTTAAATGTAAAAAAAGGGGATTTGGATTATCTTAACATTGTGATATATAACGTTCGTCTCAAAGGAACACCAAAACTTGATTATCAGTGGATTTATTATGTCGACGAAAATATACTTTTCAACCGGCTTTACAATACCGTGTTATTTTCCAGGGTTAGTGCGCCAGAAGAACACTACGGTTTATGCGTCGAGGTTACCTGTAATGAAAAGGATGAGATTTGGAAAAATCCGGCTATCAAGGAATCACTGATAGTAGACGCCCTTATAAAAGTAAAATTAATTGATTCCAGGGATGAGGTTATCGACATCCATCCTGAAAGGTTAGAGAAAGCCTACCCGATTTACAAAACTAACTACCGGAAAGAATTAAAAAAGAATCTTGACAATCTGTACAAAACAAAAAATTTAATAATGGCAGGAAGGACAGGGCTCTTCTGGTATAATAATATGGATCATTCAATCGATAATGCTTTTATGGTAGCTGAAAATATTATCACCGGAAAACGCGAACTTGAAATAATAAATTACTGGGAATAATAATGAGTCTGAATAATTCAGGTTAAACAACATTACAGGAGAATGTTTTATGACTAATAAAAATATCCCGGTAGTCATTCTATGCGGCGGAAAGGGAACCCGTCTTCGTGAAGAGACTGAATACAAACCAAAACCTCTTGTAGAAATAGGGGAAAAGCCAATATTATGGCATATAATGAAAGGCTATTCCTATTATGGATTTAATAATTTTATTCTGTGTCTGGGTTATAAAGGGAATGCCATTAAAGAATATTTTTTAAATTATGAATACATGAATACCGACTTTATCTTAAGCACTAAGTCTAAAGAATGCCAGAAGCTAAGTTCTCAAGCCGCCACCGAGGATTGGAATATTATATTCGCTGATACGGGAAAAGACACAAATACCGGAGGGAGAATAAAAAGAATTGAAAAATACATAGACAGCGATATTTTCTTCGCAACTTATGGAGATGGAATATCAGATGTGAATATAGAGAAATTGTTAGGCTTCCATAACAAACATAATAGAATTGCTACCATAACTGGTTTTCATCCTCATCTAAAATATGGACAGGTTAAATTGGGAAAGAAGGGAGATATCATTTCTTTTCAGGAAAAGCCACAGTTAAAAGATCTTGTAAACGGTGGTTTTTTTGTCTTTCAAAAAGAATTTTTTGCTTACTTAGACGAAGACTGTGTTTTGGAAAGAGAGCCGTTTGAGAAAACAGTAGAGGATAAACAGATGGCCCTGTATAAGCATGAGGGTTTCTGGTTTGCCGTAGATACCTATAAGGATTGTTTGGAAATTAACACGATGTATAATAATAACATCACTCCCTGGATGATTTGGGAAAAGTGAAGGAGAAAAGTTTTCGATGAATAATAGTGGGTTTTGGAAAGATAAAAAAGTATTTGTTACTGGCGCAACCGGATTACTTGGTTCCTGGCTGGTAGATAGCCTTTTAAAAGAAAAAGTCTTGGTTGTAGCTTTAATCAGGGATTTTGTGCCCAGTTCAAACCTGTTTATTTCAAAAAATAATGAAAAAATAAACACAGTTTCCGGATGCCTGGAAGACTACTTTGTTATTGAAAGAACTCTAAACGAATATGAGATTGACACTGTTTTTCACTTGGGAGCTCAGACAATTGTCAAGACAGCCAATCGTTCGCCTTTATCCACTTTTGAAGCCAATATTAAAGGTACCTGGAATCTACTGGAAGCATGCAGAAACAGCAAGCTCGTTCAGAGAATTGTTGTGGCTTCTTCTGATAAAGCCTACGGTTCCCATCCTTCTCTTCCTTATTCAGAAGACATGCCTTTAAGAGGCGAGCATCCTTATGATGTTTCAAAATCCTGTGCTGATTTGATAGCCCAAGCCTACTTTAAAACTTACAAATTGCCTTTAGCCGTAACACGTTGTGGAAACATTTTTGGGGGTGGAGACCTCAATTTCAACAGAATTGTTCCAGGCACCATTAAGTCTCTATTGGAAAATGAACCTCCGGTTATCAGGAGTGATGGCTCCTACACTCGAGATTATTTTTATGTAAAGGATGCTGTTTCAGCCTGTTTTTTAGTCGCGGAACACCTTGAGCGGGATGAGGTCAAAGGTCAATCTTTCAACTTCAGCAATGAATCTCCTCTTAGTGTTTTGGGATTGGTAAAAATTATCACAGGCTTAATGAAAGCTAAAATTGAAACCAAAATCCTTAATATAAGTTCAGGAGAAATAAAACATCAATATCTATCCAGCCAGAAGTCAAAAACTGTCCTTAATTGGCAGGCCGAATTTTCTATCGAACAGGGGTTAGTTGAAACGATAGATTGGTATAAAAATTTTTTTAATATGTAAATAATCTTTTAGGCCAAGGATACGATCATGATTGAAGGAATCATTATCAAGAAGCTCAATATTATTCCTGATGAGAGAGGTAATATTATGCATATGCTTAAGGCAAGCGATGCAGAATTTGAACAATTTGGAGAAATCTACTTTTCTACAGTTTATCCTGGCATAATAAAGGGCTGGCATCTTCATGAAAAAATGATTCTTAATTATGCTGTTGTCGCAGGAATGGTCAAATTGGTTCTTTATGATGAAAGGCGCGGTTCAAATACTTTTGGTGAAATCCAGGAAATATTTATGGGTGTAGATAATTATATTCTGGTAAAGATACCCCCAAAAATTTGGAATGGTTTTAAAGGAATCGGCATAACTCCGGCAATATTAGCCAATTGTTCTTCTATTCCTCATGACCCAGAAGAAATAATCAGAAAAGATCCTTTCACCAAGGATATCCCTTATGATTGGAACCTTGTTTGTAAATAAATAAGAAAAGTATATCGTGAAAATCCTTATTACTGGCGGTTTAGGTTATATCGGTTCCCATCTCGTCCAATTCTTATCTGATAATCTTGGCTATCAAGTCAGAATTTTAGACCTGAATATTCCTCCTGAATTTAAAGACTGGGAGAGCAAATACGAGATTATTCAAGGCGATATCACCAAAAAAGATGAAATTAGCCAGTGCTGTCTCGATTGTGATGCTGTTTTACTTCTGGCAGCTCTGGATAAGACTGAGGCGCGTCTGGACCCTGAGTTGGCTCTAAAAGTGTCAGGAATCGGTACCAGAAACATCCTGGAAGAAGTAGCAGAATACAATGTCCAAAAAATCATTTATTTTTCGACCATTCATGTCTATGGTGTTCCCGGAAAGGAAAAAATAGATGAAAATACTTCTGTTAATCCGCTTAATGATTACAGTATTGCCCATTATGCAGGGGAGTTATACTGTCAGCAATTTAGAGAATTATTTAACTTAAATACGATAAGAATTCGGTTTTCAAATGGATACGGAGCCCCTGTTAAGAAAAGTATAAATTGTTGGTCTATAGTCGTCCATGATTTTTGTCAGGCTGCCTTTCAGCAGAGAAAGGTTATTCTGAAAAGCGAAGGAACCCAAAAACGTGATTTCATATCCATCCCTGATATTCTTCAATCGATACAATTGTTGCTAAAAGCAGATAGATCAAAAATTAAGTACGATCTTTATAATGTAGGCAGTGGAGTCAGCTTTTCCATTAAGGAAATCGCCTATCTGGTCAAGGAAACATATGAAGAAGTTTATAGTGAGAAAATAAAAATAGAATTTGCTCAAGATTTAATTCCTGCGGATTTTAAAAATCCCTTTGTGTTGGATATTAATCGAATTAAAGAGCTTGGGTTTTTTCCAAAAGGGCCGGAGATTATGAAGGAAGAAATAAAAAAAATATTCGCCCTTTTGGAAGAAGGTTAAACATCTCTTTTTCCTTCTTTTGTCATTGATTGATTAAAGAATAAATTTAGCATATCATAAAAAAAAATGAATGAGGAATTTAAAGCAAGTGTTCACAAAGAACTGATTGGAGAAAAAAAATCTTTTTTCTCTAAATATTTTTCCATTTTTTTGGGAAATAAAAGCTTTATATATTTTTTAAAGTTCGAACTTGTAATCTTATTCTTTTCCTGGCTTCCTGGAGCCGTAGGGTTTTTTTTCCGCAAATTATTTTTCCCTTGTCTTTTCAAGAAAGTTGGCAGGGGAGTCATTTTTGGCAGAAATATAACTCTTCGCCACCCTCAAAAAATAGTCATTGGGGATAATTCTTTTATCGATGATAATGTTGTCCTTGATGCCAAAGGGGAAAAAAACAAAGGTATTCGAATCGGAAAAAACGTTTACATAGGCAGAAACACGATTCTAAGCTGTAAAGAAGGCTCCATATTCCTGGATGATTTTTGTAATATTTCAGCCAACTGCAGCCTCCTTTCCGAGACAGAAGTTAGTATTGGTAAATATTGCTTCTTAGCCGGGCATTGCTATTTAGTGGCAGGGGGGAATCACAGCTATGAAAAAATTTCAATGCCTATTATGTTTCAACCTTCTTTCTCCAAAGGCGGGATAAAAATCAATGAGGATGTCTGGCTTGGAGCAGGTGTTATTGTTCTGGATGGCGTCTCAATCGGAAAAGGATGTGTTGTCGGAGCAGGTTCTGTTGTCATGGATACTCTTGATAATTATTCGATTGCAGTGGGCATCCCCGCAAGCAAAATAAAAGATAGAAGGGAAAAAGCTGGGACAGAAAAAATCTGAACAAGGTATCGGGTCACTATAGGAAATTCCTTTTTATTTTACTGAAGGTTTGTTTGGAATAACTGCTATCGTTTTGCCCTTGTATTCAAACACCTCTTTGTCATCATCAGTAATCTCTCCAATAATAGCTGCTTCTTTTCCGTTAGATTGAATAGCAATCAACACCTCTTCAGCATGTCCAGAGGCAACCTGTACTGCCATTCTACCCTGGGTTTCGCAAATTAGGATTTCTTCTGGAGTTAATTTATCAAGCTTAACGGGTGCCTTAGACAAATCCACCCTTGCTCCAAATCCGCCGTAACGGGCTGATTCACATACTGCTGCCCCTATGCCTGCTGCACCTAAATCTGAACAGGTTTTAATTTTTTCAGTCTGAAAAGCAGCCAGAGTGGCTTTCATGGTTTTTTTCTCCTCTTCAAACAAAGCTATGGCTGGCTTCATTTCTTTGACTAATCCTGCTCTGTACAGGGTGTCGTTTCCATCATTGTCAGTTTCTCCGATGAGGATAATTTTGTCTCCAGCGGCTTTGGCTGGCTTAGTCAAAGGTTCCTGAGTTATCAGCTCTCCTATTACTGAAACTACTACTGCTGGGACAATATCTGAAAATGAGGTGGAAAAACCACCGCCAACAATGAAAACATCCATGGCTTTGCACATATCTCTTATCCCTTTCATTATCAAATCAAGTCTTTCACCGCTTGTCATCTCAATGCATTTTCCGCAGGTGCACTTTCCCTCAAAGCCACAAGGACCGACTATGACTTTTTCTTCAACTGACCTCGTTCCAACAAAATTTAAGAGAAAAATTGGTATTGCTCCCATGGCAAGAACATCGCGCATTGCTCCCCCAGCTCCTGTTGCGGCAGCATCATAAGGCCTTGGAACACAAGGAGAACAATGACTTTCCATTTTAGCGACGATTAACCTTCTGTTGTTAGGCATTTTGAAAACAGCTGCATCATCTCCTGGCCCTACTATTAAAGCGTCTGGCCAAACTCGACTAACCTCTTGATTCAAGGTCTCGATTGCCTTGAAGTCAATAGCCTTGTCAATGTTATGATGCAGGTGCGTAAACAATGCATCCATCAATGCTCTTTCAATTGTATTCATTTTTTCCTCTTTTAGTTAAAATTTCATGTGCTGAAACCTTTAAGGTTTATATATCAGGGCAGGATGAATGTCAAATAAGTAAGATAGGTGTCAAGGCAAAGGGAAAAGATAAAAAATAAGATAATGAAACAGCGCAGGAGATTCAATAAAATGATTCTTCAGATCTTGCCAAATGGGATGAGTTGAGAGTAATATGAAATACACAATTTGTAGCTTAGAGAATCAGTTGAGAAGTCCGAAACTATTTAACGAAACACATGATTGAGAAGGGAGAAATAATGAACTGTATCGATGTTGTTATTCCTGTTTATAATGAGGAAAAAATACTGGTAGGCACTGTGTCTGTACTCTCGGATTTTCTCTCCAAGCATTTTTCCTCCTACTGGAAGATTGTAATTGCCGATAACGGCTCTGTGGACAGGACATTGGCTATGGCCAAATCCTTGTCTCAGCAGCACCCCGGTGTGGGCTTTATTCACCTGGACCAAAAAGGCCGCGGCCGGGCCTTGAGGAAGGCCTGGCTTGAGAGCAAGGCGGATATTGTATCCTACATGGATGTCGATCTCTCGACCGGGCTGGATGCTTTTCTCAAGCTGATTGAGGCCCTCAATAAGGGTTACGACATTGCCATTGGGTCGCGGCTGATAGCAGGAGCGAAAGTGAAACGCAGTCTGAATCGAGAGATAACCTCGCGCGCCTATAACCTGCTGATTAAAGCAATGTTTTTCTCCCGTTTCAAGGATGCGCAGTGCGGATTTAAGGCGGTGAAACGCCATGTGGTGCAAGAGCTCCTACCCTTAATTAAGGATCAGGCCTGGTTTTTTGACACAGAACTCCTGCTCCTCGCAGAAAGGAAAGGCTGCCGCATCAAAGAGGTGCCTGTGGAATGGATAGAGGATGAGGACACAAAAGTTCGCATTATGAAGACCGCATGGGAAGATATAAAGGGACTGTTTCGGTTACGCTTTAGGCCCCCGTTTTAGTCATTTTCTTGAATCAGAATTATTAACGATTTTTAAGCTTAAGATTCTGGATTTTGCTTTCCATAGATATCTGAAAATTTCTCAAGCTTAATGACATCTCCTTCTTTTTTTAAAACATAAACTTCGTCCTCTTTATATTTCCGGGCTTGTACTTCAAAAATTGAGTAATTGTCGTTCGTGTAAGCAAGGCTGAGAGAATGAGTTTTATAGTATTTTTTTATTTTCCTCCCCCCTATCCTTGAGAAGCAGTCAATCCTGTTATTCCCGCTTAACGGGAATTTAGTAAAATCATGACCTGTTATCACCCAAACATAGGAGACTCTGTATTTAGTTAAGACATCTGCGTTAATTATGGGGTTAAAAAAGAATCTATTTATGTCTGCCATTCTTTCCTCTATCTGTGATGTTGTCAAATGTCGGACAAGATTAGAATGGCCGGATATGTCCAGCACAGCTCTCCTGTCGGCAAAGTAACAGACATGAAGCATGTTTTTACTATGCAGAATCACAGATTCTCCTTCCGTATTCTCATTGAGCCACTGGCAGGCATTTAAGAATGGCTTCTCAAAAACTTTCTTTTGAGGATAATGCAGTTTAGCCCACAAAAAGTGGATCGTGTTAGGTATGCTCAGGAGGATAATTAAACACAGGATAATAACTTTTGTTGCCCGCTTTTTCCTTTCACTGAAATGGATGACCTTTTCCGCCCAGAAAATGGTTAATATAATTACGGAAAAATAAAAAACATAAATATTCGTCCAGGGCTTGGGGCGGCCGCCTAAAACCAGACTGTAGCAGAAGAAAATGAGAATTCCAAAAATAAAGAATGAAACCAGAAAAAACCTCATGATGTTCTTTTTACGGGAAGAAATGAATTCCCTGAATACACCCGGCAGCGAGATAAAACTAAACCCGAAGCTTCCTAGAAAAAATCCGACCAGGATAGGAAGAAACAGAGCTATGTTAACAAAAGTAACATGAGAATGGCGGGTTAATTCTCCCCATGGTCTTGCCAGGAACATGAGCTTCAAATCAACCAGTGTAAAAATAATCCAGTTATTGAATCTCAGCTTGGGAACAAACTGAGTCCCGCCTATATTATGAAAATAAGCCAAGAGGAAAAGAGGGACAAGCATCAATCCTGTTAAGATAAGCGCATAAATTGCTGATTTTTCTCTGTAACGGAGGAAATACACAAGCCCGGTAAAAGCTAATGCTCCAAGAATCAGGAGCGGGATGGACATTTTGTAGTCAAAAACCACAGCCAGAAAATATCCTGCCATTATGAGCCATGATATTTTACGATGCTCGAAATATTTCGATAAGCAGAAGAATCCCGCAAATAAAATAGAAAAGGCAGGCAAAAAGGAATTTATGCTCAATAGGTCTAAAAAATAGAAAGAATAAAAGATTTTGCCCCAGTAGGCTGTGTAAATAGAAAGAATGCCCCCGATGTAACCAAAACCTCCTGTCCCGAATATAATAAGAAAAACTCCTAACAAAGTTGCCTTATTTGAGCGGGTTATCTGTCGTATAAAAATGAACAGAGTCATCAAAAGGAGAGCAAAAAAGAAAGTCATGGTGAATCGGTGGAGAAGGTCCAGAACGCCGAGATGGAAATGCTTATACAGCATTGCGATAAAAAGTTCCATGGAGTGGTGGTAGCTCAGCGGAATTCCCGCAGCAAAGGGAATCTGAGGAGGGACAGAGTGGGAAAGCTCCCTTATGAGGTTATTTTTGGTAAAGCCGTCGTAGTAATGCCAGTTAGTAACAACAGAGCCATCAGGCTGGGCGATTCCGTTTCTGTAATTATCAATAATTAGAACAAAAACTACCAGCAGGATTATCACCAGGAAAACAATCCCGCTTCGAGTTAAAGAAAACTCAAAATTTTTTTTATGGGGAGGATGCTTTATTAACCTGAAAACAAAGCAGCCCAGCATAACTGTCAGCCATAATAAATACACAGGGTGGAAATTTATCAGAGCTGAAATTCTGTAAACCAGGGTCGTAGCGGTCATACCCAGAACCAAGGATAAAATGACTGCCTCTATTCTGCTGACTTTTAATTTGAAAAACCAGAACAGGGCCCGCCCGGGTATGTAAATCAGAAAGACAAGGGCAAAAAGAAACCTGGCATAATCTCCAAGGGAAATTTTGAAATAATGAAAAATGAAAAAAAAGACCACTAAAGACAGTAAAAGAAGGAGAAAGAAATGATAGATATTCCCTTTTTTTATGTGATACTTATCCACTTATTTATTTCAAGGCTTTTATCACATATCATAGAAAGAAATGAGAGTCAACAAGTACCTGTTGTCGGAGCAGGTTCTGTTGTCACGGACAGTCTTGATAATTATTCGATTGTTGTAGGCACTCCTGCAAAAAAAATAAAAGATCGAAGGGAAAAAGCTGGGACGAGAGAAGTTTGAACAAGGTATTAGGGCATTCTTTTGGTAATAAATCTCCAGAGGTATTCCTTGGGCATCCCGAAAATTGTTTTCACTCTTATTCTGTCACAATCAGAACATTGGACAAGGTCTGCTACCTCCTTTTGAGCCAGCTTCATTCTTAAGGTTGCCATTTTTTCGTTGTTCCAGATTTCCCTAAGAGAAGAATGAGAAACATTGCCTAATATATAACAGCCGAAAAAGTCCTGGGTACAGGGAAGAACATCTCCATCCCAGTAGATAACCAAGGCATTCCAGGGAAAGGTACAGATTGTCCTGATAGGCAAATTCTTTTGAGGGATTATCTCCCCGGCCCAGTTGTGAAGTTCCTTGACAATGAGTTCATCCAGGGGAAGGCCTTTGAATCTATCTAAAAATTCTCTTTTTGCCTTATTATCTTTTCTTGTCTCCTCAGGAGTAAAATCAATTACTTCTATAGCTGTAGCTGGTTTTTTTTGGTTTAAAGATTTTTTTATTTTTAAAAAATTAATAATATTGGTGATTGTCTTTTCAAATTTTCCCTTTATTCTGATTTTTTCATAATTTTCTTTAGTGTAACCATCAAAAGAGAAGGAAAGGCGGTCAAGGCCTGAATTAAGGATAGACGAGGAAAGCTCTTCGGTCAGAAGAGAACCATTGGTATGGAGCCTGGTAAAAAGGCCATGCTTTTTGGCATATTTTATAGCTTTGACAAGATCAGGGTAGAGGAGAGATTCTCCTCTGTGGCTGAGATTAACATCAAAAGCAAAGGAGGAGACTTCATCGATAATTTTTTGATACAGGTTAAAATCCATGTAGCCCTTATCTTCTTTTTTGAGCTTTTTATTGGGACACATGATGCACTGAAGGTTGCAGTGACTGGTTAATTCTATCCACAATCTTACCGGCAGAAAAGGCAATCTGGAAGATTTTTTGCAATAATAATAGAAAATTTGGATTAACCTTTGCCAGTATTTTAAGGATTTCATTTCTTTTTCATTTAGCTAAATTTTATGTTTTTCGAGCTTTAAAAATAAAGTTAGAAGTACTGTTGAAGCGGCCAGAAGCAGGCAGGTATTTTTCCACAACAAACTTTTTTTCCTCTAAAAAATTTTTAATCTCTTCAGGACGATAATAGTGTCTGATGGGAACAAAATACCAGTCCAGAATAAGCTCTTCTAATTTTTCTCCTTTGCGGGATTTTTCCCTTTTTTTAAACAAAAAGACAACAGGAGCTAAAAAGAAGGCAAATATTTTAGAGAGAGCTGTCCATGATTTTTTAGGCATCTTAAGGAGGGTTTTGCGGATGATTTCATGGAGAAAAGTCAATTTTGTCTTCTTGTAAACAGCCAGGAGAATACATCCTCCTTGCTTTAAAACTCTGGTTAGTTCAGTTATGGCCCTGAAAGGATTGGTCGTGTGGTGGACAGTCCCCCAGGCCCAAACAATGTCAAAAGCCTCATCCTCAAAAGGAAGCTTCAGCATATCCTCTTTCTGAAATTCGACATTTTGAAGCTTAAATGTTTTTTTTAAGTTTTTGGCAGTTTCCAGGCTTCCTGGACTTATATCTATGCCAATCACGCGGGCTGCTCCTTTTTTAGCAAAAATAACACTAAAAATGCCGGTGCCGCAGCCTGCATCAAGAACATTTTTCTTATTGACTTCTTTGTCTGCAAAGAAAATTTCCAGGTGCTTCTCTGAAGCAGCGTATTCAGGTATGTATTCTGTCCAGACTACATCATAAAATTTACCTACTTTTTCTTTGTTCATCCTTTACTTTTTAGCCTAACAGACAGCCTGAACTATTCATAAAAAATGTCGATATTTATTATAACAAAAGCAATATCAGAGTGTTACCTTGATTTTACAGGAAATCACTCTGAATACTTTGTTTTTTGTGTTCTTTCTATTAATAATCGACATTTTTTACCCTTTGGGCGAGCCGATCTCGCCGCAACTGCTTCGTTGTGGCGGACTTGCAGTGGACGACCACAGTTTCATCCGACACGCCTCGCAGCTGCGGCAACCTCGACTCGTGAATAATCCAGGACAGGAAGCATTAGGATTTGTCTTAAAGTTGCTTGATAATAAGTCATTGCGGGCATAAAGGTCACAAATTGTTGTTATTACTTTATATTTCATTTAAGCATCCAAAATATAACCAATTGTTAATGAAGAAGATACTACTCTTAAATAAGTTATATAGAGAGTGTTTTT
>Ga0209986_10000885_pt1 | contig 29468 bp, 27 predicted proteins | sample BlataG_FD_183168 | JGI IMG/M metagenome (GOLD analysis project Ga0209986, IMG submission 183168) | Deep subsurface microbial communities from Black Sea to uncover new lineages of life (NeLLi) - Black_00105 metaG (SPAdes) (version 2) | ecosystem: Environmental > Aquatic > Marine > Oceanic >...
TTCAGCAGAATCACAGCTGACGATTCAGAAATCTGACCTACATCCTCCTGTGAAATATCAAGCCCTGAACATTCCTGAGCCAGCGACGGCAGCCTCACAAACCGCAAATTCACCCAGAAATGACCGGTCTTTGTCAGCGAATCGCCAATCTGATGGCCTACCTGATACGACGGCACCACAAATATCTTTTCTTCAAGCAGATGCCCCCCACAAAATTCTGCCAAAAAACGTATAAGTGAATTCATTTCCCCTGTTCCTTGAAGTCCAAGTTAAGCCCTTTTTTATTTTATCTTTTCCGCAGCTTCCTGCGCGCTATTAATAGTCGATTCCAGCTCCACAAGGATATCCATGATTTCCTGGAATGTGGGGGATTTGCCGAACACCATTATTTGCATTTTGTCGTAGTCCCTATGCAACTCCCGAAGACGAAAATCAGGAGGAATAAGGTGCAGTGTACCAGGTTTGGCTTCATCATATTTCGCCCATGCACACCGAAAAAACAGCTTCTTATGCTGCACCACATCTTTCAATAAATCATAATCTTGTAATGCATTACCTCGTAAAGGACTCTTTGCCAGCATAGCCAAGTCATAGTAATGACGGAAAAAATGCGGAGGGAACGGGCGGTCTTTGGAACGATTCGCTTCCTGATGAAGAATAGTGGCTTTTTCCCAGAAAGTACGTTCAGCTTTTAAAGCAATGACTTCACATTGCTTTTTATCACTAAAAACATTAGGAAAGTATTCTGCGGCATAGGATTTAATCTCAGTGTTCATAGTAGGCCACGGTTTTGATCGGCAACCAAATTCCAATTTGACGGAAGGATCAACATAAGAACCGGATACGAGATCAACAGCTCTGGGGTAATTAAAAAGTAATGTCTGTCTTTCCCTATCATGCTCATCAATAAGGACTTCCCACTGATCGTTGCCATCTTTCAAATAGGATGCGAATATCTCAGTAAGTTTAAGCTTCAAATCCGATCCAACAAACCGGCCGCACGCTGTAACCATCTTTTCAATCAGTCGATCGCGCTGTTTGTTACTTTTTACGTTAGTCAGATCGTCATCCCCATCAAATCCGAGCAATCTCCTGTTCACCGTCAAATCAATATCTTCAGAAAAACGATGAATGACTTTGTAGACTTTTGATAGCGATGTCCCCCCTCTGAAAACGAAATTTTTCCCCAGATCAGGTAGGCTGAACAGGCGCTTAAGAGTCCAACATACCCAGAAATCCTTTTCAACAATTAGAGGATCCAGGTTCATTTGGCTACCGGTTTCTTCGAATAACCGCCTACGAAAACCTGCATTTCGCACCGCTACACCATCCAAGATTATTCCCCCTGTTGTTCCTGCCTGGACGCAATGCGCTGGACGGCTTCCCAAATCCAGTCTTCCATATATCGAGCATCCTTCAAGAGTTTTTTATGGTCTGATTCAGAGAGCTGTCGATGCAGATAATCAATCACCTTCTTATCAACCTGATCTCGTCCTATATAGCGAAGAGCCTGGGTGACGAGAACACCTATATCGCTTCCAGGTTGCATTTCCCGAGGTTCTACTCGCTTGAATATAAGTGTGCGGTTGGCGATATCGACGGTTCGAGATTTTCCGTTCGTGAGGTACACAACTTGCGCTGGTAATTGTGTCGAAAGTCCAAGCAGGTTTGCTGTCTGGGCCCCCGATGGCTGAATGCGCACACCGTTCTTCCTAGCTATTGCCTGGGCTACCTCATGTATGTCAGGGCTCAGTTTGCCGCCCAATTCCTCATCTTTACGCGGAAAATCGTAAATACCACTCGCCACCCGACGGATTATTCCCTGAGCGCACAACCTAGAAATAGTCTTGTCTACAGAATTCCGGTTACCGAGATCAAGAAAATCCTTACTTGAAAATGCACAGCCCCTTCTTTTCCCTCTTATTCGTGCAAGTATTTTATTATGAATAGATTGCATAATATACCACCAGTCTTTTATGTCAGAAGTGCGGCACCGCACTTCTGACAGGATATATCGTTTGTAATTTAATTGCCAGTACTATTTTGCCCTTCACAATCTTTCCCATTAATCTAAGACGCTGGTTTTGATCAGGAATCTCAGCCATGATGTTATCCCCCGTTTTTTTCGGAAATATGTATCATGTCCCGTTTTTTCCCTCTTAAAGATCCGGCACATCTCATGGGCAATATCCTCAATTTCTTGTGAATTTTCAAGCCTATCAATCCCCTCTACTTTCCTTTTATCTAGTTAACTCATTCCTCAACTCATCTAACGATTTTCCTGAACTCACATGTATCCACCAACCTGTGGGTGTCCAATAGCATGTAGGATAAGGACCGCCAAATGCGAAATAAAACAGAGCAGAAGCATGGGTAATAACCATCCCTTTCCCTTTTTTCAAATTGTCGAATTCTTTATCCAGCCACTTCCACTCATAATCTCCGGCTTTTTCCCGAATCTTCTCCTCCATATCAATCAGCCTCTTTGCCGAATCCTCATTAAAGATCAGATATTTCCAGGAATAATCCAAATATTTTGGATCTGGTTTTGCTATCAATTTGACATCCCCATGCGAAATGCTGAATTCATCTGACTGCCCTATTAAACCTGCGTTAATGAGTTCCTTCCAGCTCCAGAAACGCTTTGTCATAACATCGCCAATCTGGTCTTCTACTATTACGTAGTATTCAGCCCTTTCTTCAGCTTTAAACCGAGCAATGCGAAGACCACGAATACCAAGCTCGCTTGCCTTTGCAATAGCTTCAGGGAGGAATCGTGACCCCACCAATACTCCAACTGGATTATTTATGAGGCCGTCCACAGAGTCTTCATCTAATTCTGATAACCTAAGTTTTAGTACCTCGGCCTTGACGATTTTTTTTGCCTCGACATCTTTTTCCCAGGCCTTTAAGTACCAATTCAGTTGATTCACAGCATTTAAGTCGATATCATCCGGCTTCAACTCAAATATTCGAAGCTCAAAATCCCCTTCCCTGTTCCCAATGCCAATTAAATCGAGCCTTCCCATATCTCCTTCTAATTTTAAATTTATTTGTTGTATCAACAAAGTTGGCTTAGGTATTTTCGATCGAGGATCCCAGCAACCTAAAACAGCGGGATTGCTCATAAGAAATGACTCCATGTCTCTCTCAGATTTAAAAGACTCAAGAGTGCCTATTCTTTTGGTTTGTACTCTCCAAATTTCCGATTCCATAATCTTCTCTCCTTTTTATATGTATTGACTATTCATACGTCGAATCTCGACACCTGGACTTGTCCCCCCACTTCTGAAAGAGTCAGAAAGCGACAGAATTCAATCTGAAGATGACGATCTCTCTTTAGAGCATCATTCCTAAGGTCAAGAAACAGCGTAGGAACTTTTTCTCCACAAAAACCTAGTATCAGTTTCACTCGTTTTCTGGTGTTGATCCTGTTTCCCGTCGGGCCATCAAATGCAAACTTCACAGCCATTTTGTTTTCTTCAAGCCAGTTTCTGTGTTCCAGCCCCTGAAAGAACAGATTTTCAAGCTCAACCCGCCCCGCATCTGGTCCCTTGATTTCAAATGCCACAAGTGAATGGTCGTCAATTTCATACCCCAAAATATCCAGTCTTTCGGGCATTTCCGTCCCGGCTACCGTCGGAACTTCATAGGAGATCAATCCAACTCGAATGTCTTTTCCTGTGCTGGAAGGAAGTTTTAACCCCTCCTCGGAGCTCATCTGCTTACATAGAGACTTCTGAAAATAATTCTCATTGATCCGATCATACGAAAAAGCTGAAACATGGCTCTTCTTTCTTTCAGCGCATTTCCGCAGATCTTCAGTCAAAACAATGACATGAGAAACAAGAGATCTAAAAAAACTGAATTTCCTCAAGAACACATCATTAAAATGAGCGCCGATAAGATAGAGACAGGGCATCGCTCCCGAATACTCCATCTTTACCCGCCTATGCAGTACTAGTATTGGATAAAGTATCTTACGCAGGTAAGGCGTCCCGACGTTTTTTGTCAGCAGATCCTCTTTGGTGCCTGGAAATCCCACAACAAGTCCCTCCCAACTTCGGCTCCCCCGACACATATACAATTCAAGTTTGGGCCGATACCTCGTGATTTTCTTCTGTTTCAAAATCACAGCGGACGATTTTTCGATGGACATTCCCCTGGATATCATAAAGTCTGAAATATTGTTTATCGCTGTTTTACTGAGAGATCCCTCATTTAATGATTGTGCATACGATTTCTTGTCATTCATTATGTTTTTTCCTAACTAAATATTATTTGGGAAGAGTTCCCATCTTTAATCGATATTCATAGGTATTTTCTTTTGTGCATCTATTAATAATGGTTGTTTCTTCGATGGAAGCACCCATTGTCCAATAAACATATCCATCTTCTTCAAAGTATGTGAATTTCTTTTTATAGAACCGACCTTCATACCCAAAGCGGCGGATATGCTTATCCATCTGAATAAAAAGATCCTCGTTTTCCCTTTCTCTCACAATATAATGATGCGGCCAAGTTGCAGCATAAGTTTTTGCAAAGGTCCATTTTGAATTATTAATAAATTCCTTTAATTCATTAGAAAACTTCTTCATAGTCTAGCTCCAAGTGGCCTAATTCAGTAGCTCAGGTTTTTTCGTCTAGCCAGCGCTCTGGATATTGTTTTATTCGTTTTATTTTTTTCCCTTTTTCGATATAAACCGCTACATATATCTTCTTAATTTCTTTGTCTCTGTGCAATCCTTGGTTCTTAAAATAATCAATTTCCCTGTCAATTGTATTCGTGAAAACAAACATGCATTTCAAATCCGCCTCTTCTGCATTTTTTAGTTTGAGATGATCATAAAGAATCTCATGTTTGAACTGATCACCGTGATGAATGATGAATTTAAATTCCAGTGCCGCGACAAGATTCTTTGTTCGATAATCTATAGGTTTGAATTTGGAAACATCTCTACAGCGGACCTTCATAAATTCATTATTCTCTATGAAATCTGGATTCAAAATCGCCATGTCGTATCTGTCTCTTACTCCTTTGGGATCCACTTTAGGTTCTTTTCGACTGAACCTCTTCAAAGTCGGATATTCGGGATGCAAAATATTTGTAATCCTCCCATCACTAGTTTTATACAGTTTGGAAAACTCCTTCAGCCTGTAAAACGAATGATAACAATAATGGTGGAAATCATGCTCATTGAAAAAAATATCTGGCTTCCTATGGAATTGGTTGATAATCGTTTTAATAGTCTTTAGAACCAGAGTTTTTAAATGTTCCTGATGATCGCTTGAATCCTTTACTTTTCCCCTCCTATTTTATTTAAGGAGAAAGATCGATGCGGAAATTTTCCATCTCCTTCAAAATTTCTTCCCGATCCATAAATCTCTTCAAAAATTCAACTAAATCTTCCTGCCGTGGTTGGCCGAAGACCATCCTATAAAGTACCAATGTACTTTGCAAATCTCTTAACCTTTCACGATCTCTACTCATAGGCATACAAGGGACATGACGATCGATCTTAGCGCCCCCATCTGTTTCGAATACCCAAAATGGCCAAATATCGTCTCTTTCTTCCAATCTAAATTCAACACCTTGATCGAACAAGAATTTCCACGGATCCAAATCGACCGTATTTTCTTTAAGCTTATTTAATCCAAAATGCTTGGCAAGATTCCGCCTAATCACCAATCCTTTATATCGATGAATCCGCCCCTCTCTTTGTTCCAGATCCACCGGATTTGCTGGCAAATTCCAGTGGTATATTGAATGACAGTACTGATGAAAATCTAACCCTTCCTGACCGATCGAAGTTGTTGCCAACAAAAATGGTCGAAACGGTGAATTAAACGAATCTCTAACTTGGCTCGAACGTGTTACTTCTTCATCCCCTTCACTTTTGTCTTCTCCCAACCTTAAAGCATACCGGCAGCGAATTCTCCTTTTTTGAACTTTGATCCGACGAGAATAAGGCGGGCCAGCGATATCTTCATACTCGAGGGTGACGGTTCGGATTGATAGTGCCTGATGTATAGCTTTTGCTATAAGAAGCACTATCTCTTCATATGGATGGTCAACGAATCCCAATGAATCTTTCAGCACATGCACATATTCATCAAGAACGGCTTGGAGATTGCCTGAGACTCCATAATCTAGGACTCTTTCCCAGTATGGTTCCTTGTCGTTCAAACTCCGAATTAAAGCTATCGTCTCAGGAAGGTTATAGAGCACTCGAAATCCGGCCGAGACAGTTGCAGCACTTTGAAAAACATGTGGCAATCCAAATGCAATCTCATCTTCCCTTAATCTCAAGAAGCTCCGCAGCGCTATAACAGCCGGTGACGCCAACGCAAATTTAGTCAAGACATCAACCAAATTTCCTGGCCTCGGTCCCAACTTTTCTGGCCTTTCAAAAAATTCTTTAAAATTTTTAACATGCTGCTTAAAAAACGCATCTTCTTCGCCTTCTCTCCGCCCTTCCATTACATCTTCCCAGTGCAACCCATTTTCCTTAGATCCAAACCAATTCCTAACTTCATCAAAATAGTAATGCCTATCAAGTAAAGCCAATGCTGCCCAGTACCATCTTTTATCCGGCCTTCCACCCCTTTTTTCAGTAGTCCCCACAGCTTCATCCAAAAGCCTGTAAACTTTTTCCTTCACTGCTGATTTCATCCGCATATAAGAAGGAGGCCCATATTTCGGTATTACCTCAAGAGCGATCTCAAGTGGATCGATTTTCTGAGCCAGCGTCATACACGGATAAAACAGCGCAAGGTTTGCCATGCCTGCTAGCCTTCCCTCTGTTTCTCTAAAAACAAGAAGCGGTCTTCTCTTTCTCGTCACTTCATCATAGTCAATCCCCAATCCAGGAAAACCTTTGGTAATCCGGCGTTCTGCCTCGTAACTGCACAACACAGCGATCGCCTTAGGAACAACCTGCCAAGAGGAAAAAATGAGACTCTTAGTATAATTCTGAAGTTCCTTATCCCTATAAACACCTTTCGGCTTATAATAAGAAAGAGACGGAGGCACCCAGAGCAACTGCCAGCTCCCTTTGTCCAGGCCATTTTCCATCAGCATTCTTATCTTTGCATTGGCTGGCTCAATCTTTTTGTATTTCTGTATTCTTTCCCACTGCAACATCTCTTTTTGTGAGGATTTGATCAATTCTAAAAGGGGGCGGTTAGCTTCTTCCTTTTTTCTGGCTTTATCAAATTTCCGCTTCAAATCGTAATCTTCCATTAGATTTAGAAGATAGGGGGCTGATTTCCAGTATTCAACCATATCAGACGTTCCCACCTCCTGGGCCACTCTATCGACAACAGCAAAGCTTTCTAAATCGCGAATCTCAACCTTACAGAATGCGTCTTTCTTCTCTTTGACCATTCCATTTCGGTCAGGAGTCTGGGCCAATTTTTCAGTGCGAATCATGACTTTCCGAAGTTCTTCTTCAATCTCTTGTTTGATTGACCTGAGATTCGCAACAGACTGTTTGGTCATCGTAAAGAATTCACTGCGGAATCTCTTCAGTTTAGCCTCAAAATCTTGTGTCCTTTGCTCCTCATTAAAGAGAAATCCCACGGTTCGGACAAAATCCTCATAGTGATTATCCACAGCCTCTTCCTGTTTCAAGGTGTACATCTTGTAAGGAGTAGCGGATAGTAAGATAATCTTGGCAGGATACTCCTTATTTTTATATTTGAAGAGATGTTGAGCCAGGCGACTCATTTCGTCCTCTCCATCCAGCAGATGCTTGAACCTTTGAAATTCATCCAGAATGACAATATCAGGTTCGAGCGCTTCAAGACATGCCTTTGCCAGAATCATCCGCATCTCACCAATAAGTCGAGTGGCATCGCGACGATCTTGGTCGATAACATTTCTAGGTTTTTTAACAACTTTGAACCTTTGACAAAGATCATCAAATCTGCTTCTGATATCCAGCTTTCCCTGGGATTTGTATTCCTTAATCCGTTCTTCTAAAGCTTTTAAAAATTTCTCGGCAAGCTCAGCATCGATATTATAATCCTTGGGAAATCGTTTGATCATTTCGTGCCAATTCTTTTTTTGAGCCCAATCCTGGAATAAATTTATCGGGCCGGCCCTATACAATCCCCACTCATCCCTTAAAATATGATAAATCAGTGCTCGCTCCAGCATGATGCCAGTTCTGGAGTGTAGGTCGAATGATGTTCCCGGAGTGAATGAAATAAAGTTCAGCTTTTGCTTTTTCAGCCCTGATATTTTAAGCGGAAGAAGGGTCATACGGGAAGCTATAGAAAATTGTTTTTCGGAGGTAATATTCAACCGGTTAATGTTTTGACTGGCGATCTCACGGTTTGAACAAATATAGATCACATCGATGCGTTTAACTTTTTCCCATAGAAAGTCAATACTCTTGGCAATGACTCCCCGAGCCACAAGCGTTTTACCCAGCCCGGCTTCATCTGCAATTAGAAATCTGTTTGTAAAATCCTCATCACAATAGAGCCGTTGAAAGGCCTTCTCAACAGACCGCCGTTGAAAATCTTTGAGTTGATTCAAGACTCTACTGACATCCGGTCGCTTATCCATTTTCTTAACCTAACTTTGCCTCATTGAAAACTGCCCAAAGCTGCTTGAATTCCTGAGGTAAAATCTTATCGCCTTCTTTTGTTTTAGATAAGTCATCAATGAGTTTTGCGATGCGCTTGATCTTATCGGGTGATCGACTATATGTCCTGACCAATTCTTCAAAAAGAGGAATTTCTTCTCCTCCAAGCCAGAATCGGCCAGGTTTGAACAGATCGGTTATCTTCGCACCCATACTTGAGTCAAAAAAGGCGTAATCGCCCTCATAAAGCAATAACCAGAGATAGCGCAGAAAATTTTCCCGGGTCGAGATAATAGACTGAAGTATTTTTTCTTCCCGATCCTCTGGGATTCCTCGAATCGGCAAATTGAGCACAAAACTTTTGCTAAACTTGCCTAATTCCAATTTAAAAGCCAAAAAACTTGTGATTTTTTCAGCATAAAGGTTTGAAAACCTGATAGAAGATACTGGTTTGGAGAGATTTTGTTTTATTCCGGAATGCGGTTTCATGCTGATTGGCCAGACTGAACATTTGATCTCTTCGGCATCTTTGAATTTTAGGCTCCCTGGCCAAAGCAATTCCAAGTGATACTGGTTTTTTCTTTTAGCTCGGGAAACCTGTACTTTTATATTCGAATTGGCAATCTGCTTTTGTACAAGCTCCAGTTTCTTCTCCATCGCTTTTTCTAATTCATTTACCTTTGGGGGTTTTTCATGTGGTATGTATTCTTGCAAAAGATCATAAAAGGTTGTAACGTCTTTCTTATTCTCATCTTTTCCTTTTTTTTCTAAAAATTTATGGATTCCGACTCTACTTTTTTTCCCTTTTAATTCAACCAGAAACTCTACGTTATTACTGAAAGCCGCGGTCGTAGCATTCGCAGAACCCGTCCAGAGATAAAAGTCCCATCCTGCATCTCCCACAAAAAGCTTGGTATGCAATCCCGAGAGATCACTCTCACCATCTAACTGAGATTTTTGCGCTGCTTCACTCGAAATCTCTATGCTTGTTTCTTCCTCATTTCCTGCCACTTCATCCAACACATATTTTTCTTTGAACATTTCCAGCGTTTCTGGCTTAAGAAGGTCCAATTCTTCACTACGAGAGATAAGGATACTGTGCCTATTCTTTGTAGCTAAACGCTGCAGGAGGCCATTAGTCAAAAACGGCGAAACTACCATAATTCGCCAATAATCTTTATGTATCGGAAAGCGTTTATGCTGCGGCAACCCCATTGGCCAAAAAGAGAAATCCTCAAATCCTGATGGTGCTTTAAATTCGACATGACGAATTTCCTCTGCAATATCGGCAATTTCATCCCTTAAGTTCTTTCTGAGAGGTTTCTTGGCTAATCTGGGCAAAGCCTTAATAAAATCAGAAAGCGGTTTATTGCGTGCAAAAAATCTCCCTTTCACTTCTCCCTCGAGAGTTAGAATTGTGTCCCAAGATTTATCGAAGGTGATATTTCGTGAAAGACACAGAAACCGATAGAATACGTTTTTCCCATCTTTTTCCTTAAATCGCAGTATCCAGATTTTAGGATGAAAAATGCCTTCAGGGTGAGGAGGTGAAACTTCTATAACCATTTCCTCAAGATATTGGAAAAGAGGATTGGCAAAACTAGGCACTTTAATTCCGCCGTTCTGGCAAAAAACATGAAATTTTCCTGCTATCCGTCTTACGGCCTCCAGGATAGATATCGGTTCCTCAAGAATCTTGTCTTTGGTTTTCAGATCAAATCTGGCAAAGGATAGAGGGACTGCTAGAAGGGTGAGTAGATTCAGTGTGTAAGTAGTGGCGAGAGCACGGTCAAGGTTATAACCTGAAGGAGGCTGAAGAGCGCGAATGTACAATTGCCGGTCTTTTGGATCAAGCATATCTGTCCTTTATTTACCTCTCAAACCTTCTAAAATATCATTGATAAGACGTCTGGCAACTCTCCATCGAAAATCCAAGGGCCATGCTCCCGATTCTCCCAACCATTGCTCAAGAATTCTTGTATTTTTGAGCCTCGATCGCTTGCCTTTAATTTGAACTTCTCTTCTTTGAATCAGATGTCTTGCATGGTCATTTTCTTGCAGTTTGTCTAAATTCTTTTTGTCTCTGACAAAACCAATCCAGTTTTCTATGAACCTGCGAGTCATAAAATGAATGTGACTGTTCTGTTCAAAAACAATTCTCCAGAATTCATTCATGTCCCAATTGAGGATTTGAGACATTTGACTTTCAATATCACTAATCCAATCTGAAATTTTGTTTTGGTATTTATTAATCCAATCCTCGTTATTTCGTTTCTCTGAAAGCATAAGATTGTAAAGCAAAGAGGCTCCATTCATCACAAGGGAAAAGTTTTTAGCATGCCGAATTTGTTTTTTGTGCGAGTCTGAGAATTCTGCACTTTGGGGATGCATCCAGATGTAATCAACGTCTGTAGGCAATGTCTTATCCACCAGGAAAGCTAAAAGGCTTTCTCGACAATTCGTCACAATTCGCTCCCGCAAATAATCCCCCTCTTGAAGGGAGAGGGAAAGATTTGCTCCCTCTGGAAAGTAGTTTAACGGAAAGGGAGGTTTGATCCCAATTAAAGGGAATATTCGATATAATTTCCTTGTCGTCTGACTTGACAATGTTCTTTTTATAAAAGTAGAAGCTGTCCAAAGACCTGAAATATTGATACAGAGTTCCATCAAAACGACGGATTCCCCATATGCCCAGCCCCGACCAGTACATATAACTTGGCAAGATTTTGAGCTTGCTTCCAGCAACTTTGCCTATTACCCCGTCATCTTCTCCAGAATTAATAAGGGCTCGGATAAGGCTGATTTCGTCATACCTGGAGTATTCCTCAATTTTGTCTGAAGAAGTCTTCTTTCCCTCGTGCTTCATAAAAATCCAGGGAATAAACAGAAAATATTTTGCTCGGGTATGAAGTGTACTAGTTCCAGGAAACAGAATATCCGAAAATGCATCTCGGACGGTTCCTATTCCAAGCTCTTCCCTAATTTCTTTTTCATGGAACAGATGGAGAATTTCCATCATTCTCCGGCGGTCATCTTCTGCAAAATCAACCCAGTTAAATGATGAAGGCATTTTATCCCACCATTTTTTTCTCTTATTTATAGAAAATAAATGATATCAATATCTTTTTGATTATTTCAATCGCCCCTTGAGATGAATTCAGGGGTGATTTTTAAAATGCTTATTGATTATGCTTTTCATAAATATCTCTTAAAAAAAGCTGCAAAGTCTTTTCATCTTTAACGCCCCGCTTGCGTGCTTCTCATTGGCACTCTGTGAGAATCTCCTTCCCCTTCATCCTTGATGCTTATGAGATCTCACTGTAGTGTTCTTTGCAAAACATGCAGACCTCGTCACGAAACTCAACGATATTCTTCCACTTGATAATCACATCAAAAGGAGCATCCTCAGCTGAGGGTTCGGCTTTTTCTTTCGACCAATCCATCTTAAACGATGAGTGAAGAAACCTCGTCCAATCAATAGCTAACATGGGGTATCTCACCGTAATGAGCTTGTCGTGAATGGGTTTGTTGTCTTCGTCTACAGCAGTGATTCCATCTCTTTTTGTGGCTTTCAATGGCACACGATATCTAACAAGATGCCAGGGATGGGGGAAATTTTCTTCCTTTGTATAGTGAGGGATTTTTGCTTCAGTTTTTGGCGTAAGAGCTCCGCCACTCCATTCTTGTCTGCTTTGCAGCTCATAGGCTTCAGCTATCGCTTTTCCTAAATAGATGCGATTCTCAGGGTCGATAAAAACCTTTCCGTAAGAAACACCTATTCTAAACCTTACATCGGGCCTGACAATTGTATGATTTATCACCCATGAGGATGTTTCAATCAGCTTTTGATATCCATCTTCATTATCTTCGAGTGAATATAGGAGAATAGTGTCTGAGAACCAAGCAAATCCTACTCTATCTTGTGTCTGCAAGTCTTCCAACGTAGGATCATGCTCGGGTGGATTTTCATGGTGAAGACAGTGATATAAAGCATTACGAAGATATCCGAATCCAAATTTTACGATATTCTCTAATGGTTGAGAGTATAAAATAGTCTTGAAGCCTAGAATGTCACATACTGCTACCATCGAATTTTCATACTCAATTCTTCTAGAATTCTGCTCTTTCATGATGTTTTTCTTAACATGTCACTGTTTGAATGTTCGAGTATTTCTTTCTCAATGGATATCCAATGCAATAAGAACAGATCTTATTCCTATATGAATCAACAATTCTCTTAGAGACAATAATGATTCTTTCTTTAATTTTCTCATTAATTTCTTAATCTTTATGGCTCCTGCTGAAGCGCTGGGGGATTCTTTCACAATTTCTTCAAAGCTACTAAGAAATATTTCTTTATCCTCACTTGAGAGCTCTTCAAGCTCTTTGATGAATTCAGCGGCTGCGAGTATTTTTTGTGATGTCCATGGATAGGATTTTCCGCACCCTGTACAATATTTTGGAGCAATTGTTAAATGCTCTGTATCCCACTTTCCTTCAGGATCAAACGTACCTTGTATTTCGTTTTTGCAATGTGGGCACTCCATGATTGTACAGGCTCCACAAGTTTCACAAAATTTCTTGTTTAAATGTTCATAGGTTCGTGCTGCATCATTTACAATATGACCATTCAAACATATCTGGGCTATATCATGCATCGATCTCACCTTTCATTCTAATTGGACTTAGTCAGAGCTACTCCTGATTTTTTTGTCGATCGTCTTTTAAGCCTTTCATAGATAAGAGTTTAGACATTATTTTATTGTTTTGGAACTTAGGTTGGCTATCAGATATTTCTTGTAGGTACTTCTTCAGTAATTCTTCCCCGACACAATCAAATCTAAATGATGAACCAATGGCAAATTCCCTATTCAATTCGATACTGATCCACTTCCGATCTAGACTTTCTGCAATTGCACCGACTACATTACTTCCAGCGAAAGGATCTAGTACTTTATCCTTCGGTTCCGTGAGGAACTTTATGAAAAATTCAGGGACTGCCTCTACAAAACGAGCTGGATTAGCCTCTAAATTGAATTTTCGACATGAAATAAGGTATTTGTCGTTACTTCTAGTGTTTGCAGCTCTAATAAGGTTCGGTGGTATAGCACCTTTGTTATCTTTTCCCCATTTCTTTGAAACAACATGACCCGAAGGTCGTGGGCCATCATTATATCCCTTTTTTAACAGCCTTCGCATACTATGTTTATATGGCTGTAGCACTCTTCGATTATCTGCGTTCGGCTTTGCCGATTTAGAAAGCCACCAAATAGGGTTGACCGAATCTTTAACTCTGATTCTTTCGATTGTAACCCATTGAGCAGGAGCTGGCATCTTGGCTGGGTTATACCAGTAGAACTCCTGTGCTAATTTAAATAAGCCTGTTGGCCCACATAGCCTCATTAACAATTCAAAATGATATAGTGTTCTCGTCGGCTCTCCTTTTTTCCATGAACCTCCTATATCTAACACAAAACTTCCAGAGGGCTTCAACACTTTGGAAATTATTTCAGCGTAAGGCCAAAACCATTCACAGTATTTCTCTGGTGAAACATTCCCATATGATTTCTTCCTCTGAAGAGCAAAAGGAGGAGAGGTGATAACAAGGTCTATGGACTCAGGTTTTACTTGTTTGAGTATTTTGAGACAATCTCCACAGTATGCTCTGCCAGATTTAGTCCTATATAGTGCTTTCATATACGTTCGTCTCTACGCTTTCTTATGGTCTCGAGTTGTTCTTTGAAAATTTCTTCTAATTTTGAGCTAAGGTCTCTTAGGAAATTTAGATCCTCGGATGTGAAAGTATCTCCACTATGTTTAAACGTAACTGTCTTGTGGCCGATTTTCTTATAAGCTGAATTTAGTATTGACTTAAGATTTCCTAATTTGCTCTCCATTTCGATCGAAGAACTCCTCGGAGAGATATTCCAGAAATTGCATGCATCAAAAAATGAGATCTCTTCTTCTCGATTCTCCTTTGCCTTTTTAACTGCGCGTGAATCTAGTAATGCCTTTAGCTGGATTTCTATCTCTCTTGGTAAGCCCGCCTTTTCAATCTCCGTTTTATCACTGCGATTGATCAGAAGCTTAGCCAATTCCCTTCCAGATTCTGTTAACTGGTATCTCTTTGTGCCTATCTTTGAAAGAAGCCCACGCCTTCTAATGGGCTTAGATCCCATGATTTCAGCAAAGACCCTATTTGAATCAGGAAATCTCAATCTGCCCTCTTCATCGTAAAATCCTCTAATACCGAAAGTATCAGGGAAGTTTTCCCAAGCTGAGACAACCAGATCTTCTGCTGAGAAGGAGGATTTCCATTTTTCTTCCAGCTTTAGAGCTGCAATGAGAAGTTTCTCAACGACATTATAAGTTTGCTGATTTTTCATATGTTACTCGCTAAAAGAAAGGTCACCATTTTCGATAAATTTATGGAGGTCGTCAAACATAGCATGCTGGATTTCAGAAACCTGGAATCCCCATCTTCTTACCCACTCATCGACATCATAAGGTTCTTTGTCCTCTTGTGAATGAGTTAGGATGATTTGTACAATTATGTCTATATACCTCTCAAGGTGATATATCCGCCATTCGCTACTTTCATGCCCGTAGCCTTTATCATGATCTAGATAAAGAGATGCTAGTGGTGCCGCGCTATTTATCCACCATATGTTTCTATTATAATCCTCTGGTCGTTGTTGCACGGGAGGATCATCTGGGGGAAGATTTACGTATTCATTTGTATCTGGATCTGGATCAAACGGGCCGGATATAAAGATATGAGGATATCCATTACCATGCTTATCGCCAGTTCCCCGTCCACTGCCAGTTGTTACTTTGAGCATTGCCCGGTTCTTAGCTTCACAATTGTCATCCCATGCAATTACTGATGTCTCTCCAGGTTTGAATCCATAAACGAATCCAGAGGTGCTTACTTTTGCGATAGAGGAGTCGTCTTCAGTCCAAGTTAACATAACATCATTGACTTTGGAGCCATCGTCAAGCGTACAAAAAGCATCAAGTTTTTGGCGTCCACCTTCAGGTAACTCTACAGATTCTGGATTTATTTGGATCTCCTTTATATGCAGTACATCAAGGGGAACGGAGTTTGACTTAACACTTCCGTCAAGCAATTCGGCATAAAATTCAGTTTTTCCATAGGAAAATGTCGATATCAACATTAAGTCTTCGTTCACGAGAGCTACGTTAGGGTCTTCGCTAATCCATCTGTGAGGTTTGGATTGAATTCTTATCCCCTCTTTATCAAGGAATGTTAAATTCGGTTTTAAACATACTCCCTTCCCTGCCTTATTATGTGTTATATACAGCTCCATACGAGTCACTTTGCCAGAAGGAAGGTGAGGCCTGTCTTTATCTGTAATCCCTTCACCCAATCCCCAAAGACCCCGCGCTTTCTCGCTTAAAAAACGATTTTTCCAGCGGTCTAATGCTTCATTCATTTTACTAATAGCATTTTTCGTTTTTTGATTGTATTTTCGCTTATCTTTTAGCTCAAACTCATGCGCATATTCCTGGACCTTCGTCGCAATGAATTCTTGAACTGCTCTCGTGAGTGGGCTGTCAGCAAGATTTGCCCGAATGTTCTGTTTATATCGCTCTAATACTTCAAGGCCACATATCCCATATATATGGTCTCTATATGGTGATTGAACACCAAGATCAATTACCGGTTCGTATCCAAAGTCACCTAAAGTATTGCTGATATAGCGTATTCTATGTCTTGCTTTGAGACCTCTATTCATGCTTTTCTCGGATGTATAAAGCTGTAGTACTCCTCTATGTAATTTGCCATATTCTGTGGTAGAAACTTCTTCATTTGTGGCCGGATCAGTTAATTTTGACGGGATTTCGATCTCCCTAACAGATTCAGATCCCTTGATGGGCTTTATTTCTGGAAGAGTTAAGGATTTTCGGGCTAATTCAAGTTTCCCATTAATAATGATGTAGACTTTGCATGTCTGAATAGTTCTTAGCATCTGAGGGTGATCTCTTAGGCTTTTAATCAATTGCTTCGTAGGAATCTTATTGCCGTATCCCTTTGGCCCATATCCAGTAAAATTGGAATATCCATCAGCTGAATCTATTGCAGTTTTTGCTGCGTGAGGCAAGGTGTCAAAGGAACACTGGAACTGGGTGAGGACGATGTCTATTTCATCCTTTAGGTTCTTGATTTCAAAATTTTTCCCTCGTTCTTGATCTGGGATATAACCGAATTGGATTGACCCTGCAGGTACGCCATAAAGACAACCTTTTCCTTTCTTAACAGTCCTTACATAGGAATATTCATCAAACATCTTAACCATGTAACATTTTCCACCATTGCCATGTCCGCCTTGGATTGATACTCTTTGTTCTCCTCTACTTGCTGCTTCTGGATCTGCCCAATGTCTAAAGTATTTTTCGATGTCATTTTCGGTCATTCCAACAAAATCTATACATGATATTGATGAGCTAATATCTTTTCTGCCATAGTCAAAGATAAGAATTATTACTCTGTTTGAGCTCAGTGTATTTGATCTGGCATATGCATCAGCTGAATTCTTTAGCCATTCAGGCAGTCCATGCTCGTGAGCATGAATGCCTTCACAAATATATCGGATGGCATTTTCTTGATGAAGTTTCAGATCTTTATCTGGAGTATATTCAAATTCTGAACAGCCACACTCGTCCTTGATAAATTTTGGTAAGTTCACTTTGGAATTAGTCATTTTTTACCCCCTCCCTTAAAAATTATAAGCTGACAGTACGAACCTAAATTTATCTTTTCGATTTTTAATAAAATACCCATATCTATTCAAGGCTCTCTAAAAAGTAATTTCCTTTATCTGATAAACTATAAGTGACATAGATTCCCTTTTTTGTCTTCTTTAGTAGTCCTAATTCTGTCATCCTACTAAGAGCTCCAGATCGATTTGTTGTGACCGAAGTTTCTGACCAATTAGGTTTGATCGTTTTGATTTCTGCGTCAATTTCATCCGCTGATTTTGCCCCGTTCTTAACAATGGTTAAAATATTCTGAATTGGATTCAGCTCATCAGGGACATTTTCCTTGATATGATTTAGATAATACTCGATCTCATCGTCTGATAATGTCCTTTCTGAATTAATATTTACATCTAGAATGGGATTCTGTTTTAATGTGAACTCAAGTCCTTCCTTTGTCATTCCAATTAGATAATCCTCATTTTCAGTTTCTTTGATATTCACGAATTTCAATCTTGCCATTGCTCCATCAAGGACTTTATCAGTTCGTATACTCGCTAAAAAATGCGATTTATATCTCAATTCTGATTTTTTTTTGTCAGGTCCAATCGGCAATCCAGTGCTTACTTGGCTATCTCTCTTTCGATTTAGTTGTCTATCTATTTGGTTTAACTGAAGGCCTATTTCTCTAGCTATTTCGCTTGCTTCCGTCTTGAATTTTGAAAGAGGAATATAGTTATTTTCACTCTGTTGCATATGAGCTAAAATTCTCAATCCTACTTTCACAGTGAAGAGACGGTTAATTTGGCCCCACAACCACAATTGGTTGTAATCGGTATTCTCCCAATTTAGAGACTTCAAATCTGGTGTAGGGTAAACCATGATTTTGGAGTTATCTGGCTGAGCTACCCATCTGAATATTTGTTTTTGATCACGCTTTTGAACTTGTTGGGGAGGTAATATCTTAGGCATTTTCAGTGTTGAAGAGAACAGATCTTCTTCGACAATTTCACTCCCTTCCAAGGTGATCTGATTCTCAAGTGCAGTAATGATGAATTCATTAATACCCTCGTACTCCCCATTATCAATTATTCCTCTGATTTTCTCGAGGAGCTTCTTGGGAAGATCAATAACATACTTCATTTTACCCTCCTATTCTAGGAAGTATTTTTGTAATATAACATAAAATCCTCGGATTGTCAAGCAATTTAATAAATTACTTCATTTAATCAGAGGGACTAATGAGGAGTAAGCAAGGAGTAAGTAATAATAGTCATAATTATAGCATGATAAAGGTGAGAGATAATTTTCTAGATCCTCTTTATATCTTTTGTTCACCTGGACTTATCTTTTGCTGTTATTTGAGAAGAGGCGAATATAACTATCTTTCCAAAGAGTAAAGCATGGCTATCATGGGGTAGGTTGCTCTAATGACACCAGCAAGTATAGCAAGATGGGGCTTGATCAGCGACAATTATTTCTGCGGGAAAAAATAGTTGACGTCAGTCAAACACCTCTTGCTCCATGAAAGAAATAGATCTTCCTTTTTTTTACTTTTCATACTTATCGGTAGCTGCTTATAAAACCGGGAAATTACAATCTTTTTTTGCCAAATATGGGATAAAATATTTAACAAAAATCATTGTAATATATTTATATTATTTTATTTATAAGAGCTTACATATTGGTATTTAGACGACACAGATTTTCCCTGATTTTTAGCCGCTTTGCTGAAAAGGCTTTTTTTCTCAATGGCTTGGCTCTATTATTTTAAAGTATCATTTGATCTGGACTGCATTATAGTAGATAAAGACTCTTTTACTCTGAGATGTTTTCATTCTTTATCTCCTTTTTCACTTCTATTTTTAATTCTTTTATAAGTTTATTTTTTTCTTTCTTGTTCATTTTCTTTTTTCTCTTTTTCTCTCTTAACTTAATTCTATCTTTACGCCATTTTAGCAAATATTTTTTCTTTAATTTTTTTAAAGTATATGATTTTTTTAAATCCTCTAATAATTTTTTACTATCCGATTCTCCCCTTTCTAAGTGATAAAGATTTTGTTCTTTTAATTTTTCTTCATCAGTTAAAATAAAAAAGGTATTTAATTCATATTGAATATTGCTAAATCTTTGGTGAAATTCAAGAATTAATTGGGATAATTTAAAATCTAAATTAACAAAAAATCCTGAGCTTATAACGGCATTAATGACTTGAGTCATAAATCTATGTCTATCCAAGTAACCGCAAGGATTTCTTTGTAAATTTTGAAAATCTCTAATTATGAATTTTATTACAAATTCATTAGCGAAAAATTCCTGTGCTATCTCTCTAATGAATTTTCTTTTAAAATTAAGCTTTCGAAAAAATCCAACTGCTTCCTTAATTACAAATGCAAATAAGCTACTTCCTATGATTATTTTAGCTATTGATTCAAAATTCATTATTATCTTTTTAGTTTTTTATTCAATTTCACTAGTGTCCAATTATAACTCAAATAATATAAATTGGTTACGAGAGTCGTAATTGAAACTTTGTAATGAAGTTTCCGTAAATAATTGTAAAATGGGGATTTTATCATAAAGTGACACGCTGAAAATTTGTAGAATTGTGTAAAGATTCAGTTCAATTTTTTGTATCTTTTTAATCATTGCAACAATCACATAAATACTTATTGCAATCCATATCTGGGTTTTCACAGCATTTGGTGATGTTCCAGAGAATGCTTTTATTCTTAAATGTTGTTTTATCCACTTGAAAAATAATTCTACCTTCAAGCGGTTACGATATAATTCTGCCACAGTTCGGGTTGGAATATCAAAATTATTTGTTAAAAACACTAAGACTTTATCTGTTTCTTTATCATAATATTTGACTCTTCGCAATTTATCGGTATAGCCTTTTAATGTGTTAAAACCGACAAGTCGAATGATCTGGTCACATCGTATACCAGTTGACTTATCAACTTTTTTGGAATACATCCGTTTAAATTTCATATTCTTTTTTGCTCGAATTATGAAATATCCCAAATTCTCTTTGATTCGATAAAGCCTTTCAAAATCAAGATATCCCATATCCATAATATAAAATGATCCAGGCTCAGGAATAAGCACATCAAGAATATTGACATCCTGTACCAAAGCACGTGTAATCTCAATAAATATCGGAATTGAACCCTGTATATCCAATAAGGTATGAAGTTTCACCGCTCCTTTGTGTTTTTGAAATTTTGCCCACGGAAAAATAGATAAACATAAATCGATTGTCGTTGAATCAAGAGCATAAATGATATCATCAAGGTCAACGATAAACTCAGGATCATCTTGGTACAGTTTACGGGCCTGAGAAATCAGCACCTGGGCAAACTCATCATATATGCGCCAATCCCTTTTTCGATTAGCATGAGCAAGATTTGTTCGTGATACATGTCCTTTGATTCCCATATGGTATAATTTATTCCGCTGACAATAACAGCTTTTCTGCTATTTTTAAGCCGTCCATTTACCTTCGCAGAAAGATATTCCTTATGATTTTCAATGGTTCAACCTCACCATCATAACCACTTTTATGTCCTTCAGAATAGTACGAGTAAAAATGACCGAAACGTTCTGGATAGATGATTTTTGATGGGTTTCTTCCGAGTCTTATATCGAAAATCGGCGGAATATATTCGGGGCCGATAAAGAACTGCACCCTAGACATGATTGCTCTCGTGACGATTCTTGCGGTCAACAAATGTCCCCAGGAGCTGAGTGTATAGCCTTTATCAAGGTCATGTAAAATCGGCGTATCGTTCTGGACTACAAAGTCTTCTGGTCGGCCTTTTCCATCTCGAATGAAAGAACGGATAGGACTAAACTCAGCTTCAGCTCCTGTGAATCTCGGCTGGGACACAGCTAGAAAATAGTGAAATCCAATTTTCGCAAGAGCGCGGTGATATAGGCTTGTAACTGTCACTTTGATTGAGGCATAAAAGCCTTCCTGTTTTTCAGGAGGCGGCATGTTTTCTACTTTCAGACCAGGCCATATTTGCCGTAGTATGCTTAGGAAGTTATCCTTATCTTCTGGATCAGTAAAATAGTAGACAGGCTTAGTTTTTCCAAGTCCATGTTTCTCAAGAATTCCGAGCAAGTCCATCTTCGAGGAGACCTCTTTGTGTATTGGAATCTGTATTACCTTTCCATCTTCAGTGGACACTCCTATTTGGCGGATCGCGTTTAGAGACTTAGTTCCAGGTAATATCTCCCAGAGTACATCTGTTTTCGTCTTTGGAAAAGGGTGCTTGATCTCTATAGGAGGCGCTCCTGAACTCCCCCGATAAAATGGGGAAGTCTTCTCGTGATGTTTTCTCCCAGTGATACCGAGAACTTGTCTGATGAAGCCTTCAGGCCCTACTCTCAAAAATTGCTCTTCAGCTTTTGAGATTGCTTCATTACAGTCTCTACAGACCAAGTTTCTCAGAATGTGATGACCTTTGAAGCTACCAAGGCCCATGGGAAGGCAATGTTCTCTACCTTGGCCGGACTTAGCTTGACAGTATAAGCAGCTTTTTGGCTTCATTATGAGAATTTTCCTCCCCCTCACGCGTCTATCGAGGTGTTATTCCAGCAATAGGCCATTGTTTCGTCATTGAGAAGCCGGAGCCATGAGCTTCCGGCTTCCAGTTGGCTCTTCGCATTCTCTAATTCACTCTTTGCTTTCTTCAATTCCACCAGTGTCTGACTTTGTCCCATCGGAAAAGAACAAAGTTAATTGGAAAATGATCAAAAATCCGATCGTAGAGGATTTAAGGTTAAAGTCGTCAGCGCGTGCTTCTCCATGCGCCACAGTATGTCTCCCCGTATCAGGCGCTGTGCCCGGTGTAAATTGAGCAAAGTAGACTTTTTTCAAATAACTATTGAATCTACCTGGTAAAAGCAATGAGTGCGATGTTCGTTGATCTTGATGATGCTCAATTACTACCTTGGCTAGGTTTCTTGCAGTTGGTCTACTAGTATGTCTTTTGGTTCTATGATAAGTCCGCATTAATCCTTCTATTCGGGGATAAAGAATCGATGCACAACTAATATGGTCGTCAGCAAGATATCTTTCAATAGCATGATCGAATAAATCTGCATGCTCGGCGAAATAAGGGCTTGACTTGTTGATAGGATTGTTCTCTTTTAGCAACTGTCTAACATTATCGGCTATTTTTGGCAGAATTTCATCGATATTCCAATTCTTCTCAGCGTGAGAAATCATCCTTTTGAGTATTGAGTTGTTGAGATACGCAAAAGGAAACCATCTCTGTTGAAAAAAGGTGTTCCACATCGTCTCAGAAATCCTGAAACGCTGTTGAAAGAAGAGATAGGAGTATAGACTCCCGATAAGCTCTTGCACATTATAGCCACGAGGCTGAACTGTTTCACCATGTAGAGGCGCTAGGTCATAAAAGAATCCCCTTCTCCATCCCGCAGAAAACACGTATGCAATGCCTACATCCCTTGGGATTTCAATACCTTCAAATGTGATTCTCCCTATGTCGAGAATTTGATCGGCTGAAATTGGATCGCCTTTTTTACAGCCTCCTTTAATTCGAGTATGCATAACTGTTCTAACCTCATTGAGATAAACAGTCGCTGTTTTATCGCGTCGTATTAGTGCTAAGAGCGAATTAATCATAGAAGGAAGGATCGGACTTTTAGAAGGAATCAAAGAAACGATCTCCTGAGGAAATCCTTCTAGCCGAGTGATTAGATCATCTCCATCTTCTGATGAAAAGAATCCCGACAGCGAGACGATCATTTTGTCACCTGCACGGCCAGTGTTTTCAGCATAACCGGCAGGTAACTCATTAAATGTGATGTCTAAAGGCACTTTTCCATCTTTATCATCGTAACCTAATTCTAAAACAGGTCGTTCAATAAAGCAAAGATAGGTTTTTTCAATGAAATGAGAATTTTCTCTCTTCTCATCCGGCTACCTTAATATAATATCGGCTATACCGTCATTTCGCTTTTCAGGAAGCTGGGGCCAGAGCGTCTCTAATGATTTATGTGTGGCAGATGCGGTAACGAAACCGTGAAAATGACAACCGTTCAATCTTCTTTCTACCTTCTGGGGCAGTAACAACATAAACGCCAGGAGGATTTCCTTTATCATCTAGTACTATGTCGACCATCAAATCGGCCACTTCCCTTGGCTGTAGAATTCCCTCATCAGTTTGCAGTTGAGACTGTCGACGATTCTTGTAGCAGACAAATGTGTCTATAATGGTTTCGATATTTACAGATTGAATGGCACAGGCTTCTTTCAAAGCATTCTCGCAGCATTCAATAAAAATTTTGTGATACAATTCCTCTTGATGCAACAATAGATAGTCAAGGAATGAAGCGGGTCCCTGCTCCTTGATAACCCAATAGTTTCTGTGGAGCATGTGTGTATCTATCGGACCAGGAGCTAAGTGTATACAGCGGCGTACTTCCTCTCCATCTTGCAGCGCTACACAGAGATTGAGTCCAACAGCCTTTGATGGTGCATAGAGACTACGTCCACGTGATGGACGAAGACCATGCGTAGAACCAATGTCTACTAGAGTGAACCCTTTCCTGTTGTCAAAACCGTACTTTTGATTCAATAAAAGCACAGAATGCAACACATCGTACTTTCCACATATATTGACTCCCAGAAGGTCTTTTCGAGTTTCTAGAGTCTGCTCAGTGAACGGTCCTGAGTTGTACAAACCTGCTGACAACACGGCGGTATTGATCGAGCTGCACGATAACCGATTGATTGCATTATGGAGAGCCACCTTCAACTCATTATCGAAAGAGGAATAGCCCCCCGAGTAGTCAAATGGATTCAAGTTAATTTGAATAGCGTTGACCTTTTTGTAGCGATCAAGTGCTGGATTAAGCTGTCGATCAAGCGTAATTAGAGGTAGATGATCTAGGTGAGAGCAATACTGTATAACGAAAGAATTCCCTAGCGAGTATTTCGCTGTACCAGTAACCAGAATCGCTGGAGCCGACATGCGATTACCTTTCTTAAGGGGACTGGATAGCGGAAGGCAACCGCCAAAAGACCAGATGGAATAGAACACATAACGCGATCAAAAGAATGAGGATGCCCATTACTGTGTATATAATATTGTGGACAGTCCTTAGCCTGCTGTCTGTTATCTCTGGATCCTTAGTATGCAACAGTTCAAAACCAAGGATTCCCAGGAAAAAGCCAATCAGCAATTGCATGGCTAGATAAAACGTAGGTGCAAATACAGGCACTTTGCTCGCTAGCCTCCAAACGGAGTACAAAATACCAAGAACAAACGCTGTTCCAGTAGAAGCGTAAAGAAAACGGAATACCTTTGAGTACGCCCAGCTTCCTGGTAAAACTGAACCTGCGCGGGAAACGACCTCTATATAAGACACGTGTGTCAGTTCGGCCAATTCATGCTCTAGTGGTTTTAGTGCATCCTCGGCTAAGTGAAGAAGGCTTCGGACTCGGTTTTCCAAGCGATAGAAAATATAGGAAATGCCTCCTCCGAGCAAGGAGACTCCCAATGCCAGAGTTGGGTTATCTGTATTAGATGCATGTGTAAATGCTCCAAAAAGAAATGCTGCGGCGATTAAAAAGTAATACAGAGATTGCATCCGTTGACGAGCATGGAGGGAAAACCACTCCCATGCATGCTCCAATGCCACCTTTCGAGCCTCATTAAAATTAGTTAAATCGTCCATAGCTCCTCCTTCATGAAGCTTCATACAATATCCATATAGTCAGTTAGCTTATCTAGTCATATGGTATTGTGATCTATATTTCTATTGGTTCGTCCATACAAAGCGATCCAAGTATAGATAAAATGCCACCGCTTCCCAGCTCTTCAATCAGCGTATACTTATCTGAGATTATCTCTCCAATCACCGAATCTTTAACTGTAGTCTTTAGAGTTTTTGTCTCAGGATGAACAGACTTGAGCTGGGTACCGCACTCACCACAAAATTTTTGGGTATCAGGATTATCAGTCTGACATTTAGGGTATTTAACTGCCATTTTCACCCCGTTTTGCTAGAGTGACAGAAAGATTCTCGCTTGAAGATCACTTTATCCCTGTCTAAGCTATTTCAATTATTACCATAGCAAGGGAAGTGATGTCAATTCGATGGAGAAGTAGACCTCTTCCCTTTTCACAAGAATGTCACCGGATTTGCTAATAATCGCCTAGTCTCGTGTGACGTTTTCGTGACGTTCTGGTGACGAAAAGTGTTTAAAATCGCCTACATTTGCATAACAATGAGAAAGTTAGTGGAGCCGAAATTTCGTTAGTTTCCCAGAGTTGGAGTGTGGAATCAGAGTGACTGAGAAGCAGGGATTCGAACCCCTATTCCATGATCCAGAGTCATTTGTCCTGCTTGTATCCTGTAAATAGACTTATCCCCGTGGGCCAAATATGGGTCAAATTTGATTGAATATAGCTGAAACTATGGTGTTAGGAGTGAAAATCCAAAAGGCTTAAAACCAATCAAAAAACATTAGGTTTCTCGGGAAAAATAGGCATGCCGAGGGTCGGACTCGAACCGGCACGTTGGATAACCAACGAGGGATTTTAAGTCCCCTCGATATCATATTTTTTCCGATATAAAATTTATCTCAGACTAAAATATACAGTTTAAAATGAAAGAGGTCAATAGTCCTTATGGGTGAATTAAGATGCATCAAAACTTTTTGCCAAAATCAGTCGCCAGTAACTTTCTCAAATCGACTGATAAATCTGTCCTTATTTTTTCCTAAAAGTTCACGAAGGTAAATCAATTATTAATCTTAACTCCCATGTTATAAAACATGAAGGCCCATTTATCAGCTATTTCTTCGATTCTTTTTGTTGTGCTGCTGGCACCGTGGCCTGATCGGGTTTCAATCCTTATAAGCACCGGATTGCTTCCCCCGTGTTTTTCCTGAAGGGTGGCAATGAACTTAAAAGAGTTGGCTGGAACCACACGGTCATCATGATCGGCGGTGGTAACCAGTGTGGCCGGATAAGCAGCACTATCCTTGATGTTATGCAGTGGAGAATATGAGTAGAGATTCTTGAAGTTTTCTTCCTTGTCACTTGAACCGTATTCAACCACCCAACCCCAGCCTACAGTGAATTTATGGTAGCGCAGCATATCCAAGACGCCTACTGCTGGGAAGGCCACCTTGTATAAATCAGGTCGCTGGGTCATGCATGCACCCACCAGCAAACCCCCGTTTGAAGCGCCGGCAATGGCTAATTTATCTTTTGATGTGTACTTTTCTTTGATCAGATATTCGGCGGCAGCTATAAAATCATCAAATACATTCTGCTTGTTCAACAGCATGCCTGCTCTATGCCATTCTTCGCCGTATTCGCCTCCGCCGCGAATATTGGGCACAGCATAAATGCCTCCGTTCTCGAGGAGGACAATAATCGTTGAACTGAAAGAAGGAAGGATGCTGATGTTGAAGCCACCATAGGCATTGAGGTAAGTGGGATTCTTGCCGTTTAATTTCAGCCCCTTCTTATGGACAATAAACATCGGGACTCTTGTCTCATCCTTGCTGGAGTAAAATACCTGATTGGCAACGTAATCCTCGGGGTTGAAGGTGACTTCGGTTTTGTGAAAAACTTCTGATTTACCGCCAGCAATGTCATATTTGTAAATCGTGGGAGGGTAAGTGAAAGAGGTGAAGGAATAGAATAATATTTTGTCTTCTCTTTTCCCGCCAAAACCATAAGCTGTTCCTAAGGCAGGGAGGTCGATTTCTCTTACAAGATTTCCTTTTAAATCATACTGATAAACACGTGTGTTGGCATCTTTCAGATACCTGCAAAACAACTGATTACCTACTGTACTGGCGCTATGTAAAACCTCTGGTTTTTCGGGGATGATGGTCTTCCAGTTATCTTTGTCTGGGTTCTGGGGATCCAGAAGAATGACTTTGTAGTTGGGAGCGTCAATATTCGTATAGACCAGGAATTTATCTCCGATGTTCTCAATGGTATAACTATTGAATTCAAATCCCTTGATCAGGGGTTGAAATTCCATGTTCTTTTTGGAGAAATCTTTATAATAAAGCTCGTTGCCATGGGTTCCTTCGGTTATAGAAAGAAACAAGTATTTTTCGTCCTCGGTGACATCTACCCATTTATAGCGAAATGGATGGTCTTTATCCTCATAGATAAGGATATCTTTCTCCTGAGGATCGCCAAGTTTGTGGTAGAAGATTTTCTGAAACTTGTTTTTGGCTGTTAATTCCTGTCCTTTCTCTGGCTCGTCGTACCCGCTGTAATAGAATCCTTTGCCTTGCCAGGCAGCGCCAGAAAACTTGGTCCACTGAATGCGGTCGCTTAACTCTTTTTTGGATTCAATTTCCATGACTCTAAGCTGCCTCCAGTCAGAGCCTGCTTCAGACCGGGAATAGGCTGCATAGCGATTGTCCTTGGAAAAACCTACTAAATTGATTCTTATTGTGCCGTCAGGTGCCAGTTCGTTGGGGTCGATGAATACTTCTGGTTCTCCATCCAAACCCTTTTGTATATAGATTACAGATTGATTCTGTAACCCATCGTTCTTGTAGAAGAAGTAATACTCTCCTGCTCTAAAGGGTGAGGAATACCGGGGATAATTGTATAATTCAGTTACTCGCTGTCGAATTTTTTCCCTGAAAGGAATTTGTTCTAAATAGGAAAAAGTTACCTTGTTCTGCTCATCTACCCATTCTTTGACTTCTTCAGCATTGTCGTCCTCCAGCCAGCGGTAGGGGTCTGCGACTTTGACGCCAAAATAATCATCAACCTGGTCGACTTTTTTGGTAACAGGGTAGGTCAACTGAGCTTGAGTCTCTTCTGGTTTTTGCTTCTGGCATCCAGGCAGGTAAATTATTGCTATTAAAAGAATCAGAATCAGTAATTTTTTTCGCATTTTTATCCTCCTTTAATTTATGCGATTATTATATCCTAATATCATATAGGAAAAGATTTTTAAAGCGATGAAGGTTTTTTAATTCTTATTAGATTCATCCAAGTATGATCGTTTGATAGGAAACATTATGATGCGATTCACCTCTAAATGAGTATTTATTTTGTAACAGATTACCCATGAAAGAAAAATTAAGAACGTGCACATATAAATTATATGGGTATTGACCATCATAAGCAATACTCACAAATCACTTTAATCCTTTAAGAGAAAATCTTTAAATATTCATCGTCTCTTAATTGAGCCGGAAATTAAATATATACAGTACCCACTTTTCACTATGAGATATGCAAAAAAAATAAAATAATTTAATTGATATTGTACTCTAAATCGAGTACAATTGTACTCTGATTGGAGTCAATCATGTTAGAAACTCTCTATATTACAAAATCAAAAATCAGGCAGGATTTACTTACTCTCTTCTTTACTAATCCATCCCAAAAATATTATCTAAGAGAATTACAGCGAATATTAGGCTATTCTGCTGGCAGTATACGAAGAGAGCTTTTAAAATTTCAAAAAGATAACTTATTTCATACAAAAAAGATTGGCAATCTGCTTTATTATTCCCTGAATACAGATCACCCTCTATTTGAAGAACTAAAAAGCATTGTTTCTAAAACAGTAGGAGTAGAGGGAAGTCTAAGAAAAATATTATCATCCATAAAAAAAATAAGAATATCTTTCATATATGGATCCTTTGCTTCAAAACACCTGAAGGCTTCCAGTGATATAGACCTTATGATAATAGGAAATCCTGACATATCTAATCTAAATGAAAAAATAGCCAAACAAGAAAAAAGGCTGAGAAGAGAAATAAATATAACTATTTATTCCTGGGAAGAATATAACTCTAAGAAAAAAGCTAAAAGTGGTTTCATTTTAGATTTATTAAAAAATCCAAAGATAATGTTAACAGGCAAAAAAGATGATCTATAAAGAATCAAAGGAGAATCTTTTAAAGGAAGGAGTAATAAAAAGCTGCCCTGTAGATTATAAGGCTATAATGAATCTGATAAAGCGGGCCTATACCGATTTAAAAACTGCTAATAGGTAACATGATGATGTGATGCACCTCCTCTGGGTGTCTATTTTGTGATAGATTACCCATGAGATTACAAAATCTAAATTTAGGAGGTGCACAAATGAATTATATGGGTATTGACCATCATAAGC
>Ga0209986_10000888_pt1 | contig 29449 bp, 31 predicted proteins | sample BlataG_FD_183168 | JGI IMG/M metagenome (GOLD analysis project Ga0209986, IMG submission 183168) | Deep subsurface microbial communities from Black Sea to uncover new lineages of life (NeLLi) - Black_00105 metaG (SPAdes) (version 2) | ecosystem: Environmental > Aquatic > Marine > Oceanic >...
TGTTGGCATCTATTTTCATTGGATTTTGTTATTGACCAGAAATAAAATATTAAGTACTATTACGGTACAAATGTGAAAACCGCGAAGGCATCTTCCTTGGCACAACGTGATAGCGAAGTAGCTCAAACCCTAAGCCTGGAGGCAGAGAGACAAGCAAGCACCATAAATCTCATTGCCTCCGAAAACCATGCTAGCCGGGCAGTGCTTGAGGCCCAAAGCTCGGTGCTAACTGACAAATATGCTGAAGGCTACCCCGGGCATCGCTATTATGGCGGTTGTGTCAATATAGACGAAATCGAAAATTTGGCTATTGGAAGAGCTCAAGAGCTCTTTAAAGCCGAACATGCCAATGTCCAGGCACATAGTGGCAGCCAAGCCAATATGGCAGCTTATTCAATTCTACTGGAACACGGAGATATTGTTATGGGGATGAGCCTCAGCCATGGCGGGCATCTCACCCATGGCGCTGAAGTCAATTTCTCCGGAAAATGGTATAGTTTTATCCCTTATGGAGTTGACTCTAAAACCGAGATGCTCAACTACGACGCAATCGAAAGGCTAGCTCTGGAGCATAAACCTAAGTTAATAATAGCTGGGGCGAGTAGTTACTCTCGGATTATTGATTTTGAGAGGCTCCGCTATATAGCTGATAAGGCAGGTGCCAAGTTATTGGTTGACATGGCTCACATAGCGGGGATAATAGCCGCCGGACTTCATCCCTCCCCTGTATCCTATGCTCAAGTTACTACTGCCACCACGCAGAAGACCTTGCGGGGACCCCGGGGTGGCTTTATTTTATGCGATAAAGAGATGGCTTCAGCTATTGATGCTGCAATTTTCCCTGGGATGCAGGGTGGCCCTTCCATGCATATCATTGCCGCCAAAGCCGTGTGCTTCTTTGAAGCTATGCAACCCGAGTTTGTTGATTACCAGAAGTCGGTGTTGGAGAATGCCCGCGTTTTGGCTTCCGAACTTCAGAGACAGGGGCTGCGTATTGTTTCTGGGGGCACAGACAACCACATTGTCCTTGTTGACCTTTCCCTTCAGGGGATAAGCGGCAAGGATGCTGAGGAAGCCTTAGGGGCAGCGGACATCTCGGTGAATAGAAATACCATTCCTTTTGACCCCAAGCCACCAAAGATTACCAGCGGTATCAGGCTGGGTACCCCGGCGGTGACCACGAGAGGTTTTGGCACAGAAGAGATGAAGCGCATTGCTGCTCTCATTGTCAAAGTGCTTTCTTCTTCGGGGGATAAGCGTGCCCAAGAGCAAGCCCGCCAAGAAGTACGGGAGATGTGTCAACAGTTCCCCATTCCTGGGCTGGCATGAGACACTTCTTCCCTCAGATTATAGTTAACCGCATAAATCCTCACAATTCTCCCTCCCCTAGCGGGAGGGAGCTAGAGGGAGGGGGAACTCACCAGGTTTCACCCTCACCTAACCTTTCCCAAGAAACGGCGATAATTTCATGTTATAATCAACTTAGTATTCAGATAGCTGAGAGGTAATGATGGACGAATTAAAAGTGTTCAGCGGCACTGCTCATCCCGCTTTAGCAATGGCTGTGTGTGATTATTTGGGCATACCCCTGGGCAAAGTTGAGGTCTTTGAGTTTAGCAATGAGAATATTTTTGTGCGCATCCTTGAGAATGTCCGAGAACGAGATGTCTTTATCATCCAGCCCATCTGCTCTCCAGTTAACAAAAGCCTGGTCGAGTTGCTTATCATGCTCGATGCCTTCAGGCGAGCTTCAGCGGGGCGCATTACCGCTGTCGTTCCCTATTATGGCTATAGCCGAACTGACAAAAAAGACCAACCCAGGGTTCCTATCACTGCTCGCTTGATTGCCGACCTGATTACTACTGCTGGAGCTAATAGGTTGCTCACCGTAGACCTCCACGCTCCACAAATTCAAGGATTCTTCACCATACCTGTGGATGAGCTCACCACTCGACCCATCCTGGCTCAGTATTTCAAGGAAAAGGCTCTGGATAACCTGGTAGTGGTTGCTACTGACATTGGTATTACCAAGGTAGCCCGCGACATGGCTGCTAAACTTGGAGCCCCCCTGGCTATCATGGAAAAGAGGCGATTGGGTAATGTCGATGCAACTGAAACCCTCAACATAATTGGCGAGGTTGAGGGAATGCGTGCCCTGACGGTTGATGATGAGATTGATACCGCTGGGTCTCTGGTCGGGGTGGTGAATACCCTTTTGGAACACGGAGTTACTGAGGTTTATGCCTGCTGCACCCACCCCGTTTTCTCTGGCCCCGCTATCCAGAGGATAGCCGCCAGTACGGTGAAAGAGGTAGTCGTTACCGATACCATACCTGTTAATGGCGAAAAGAAACTGGACAAGATCACCGTCCTTTCTATAGATTCGCTTATCGGCGAAGCCATTCATCGCATTCACACCGGCTTATCAGTGGGGGCGATGTTTGAGTGATAATGTAGTAGTCAGCAGTTAGCTGAAAACTGAGGACTGATAACCGAAAATGCTTAAGTGGCTTAGCAATCTGATTGATTCCAACGAGAAAGAACTGAAGCGCCTTCAGCCTCTGGTGTCTCAAATAAACTCGTTGGAGCCTGAGTTCGAAAAGCTCACCGACGACGAGCTTCGGGCGAAAACCGACGAATTTAAGGCCCGGCTAACCGATGGGGAAGACCTGGACGAGATTTTGCCGGAGGCTTACGCTGCTGTCAGAGAAGCAGCTAAGCGGACCATAAGACAGCGGCATTTTGATGTCCAGTTAATGGGGGGAATCGTCCTTCATCAGGGGAAGATAGCCGAGATGAAAACTGGTGAGGGGAAAACCCTGGTCGCAACCTTACCCCTCTACCTCAATGCACTTACCGGACAAGGCAGTCATCTGGTTACCGTCAATGACTATCTTGCCAGGCGGGACTGCCACTGGATGGGCCCTGTTTACCACGCCCTGGGTGTAAGCGTGGCAGCTATTACTGCAATGCAAACGCCCGATAACCCCTTCCCATCTTACATTTATAATCCTGATCTTGATTCAGGAGACCCGAAGTGGAAAAATTTACATCCTATTCCCTACCCTCCTAACCAACCCCAGAAAGCTCGCCACCAGGCTTATGAGGCAGGTATAACTTATGGCACCAATAACGAGTTTGGTTTCGATTACCTCAGAGACAATATGGTCTGGGATTTGTCTCAATGTGTCCAACGTCCCTTGAACTATGCCATTGTTGATGAGGTTGATAACATCCTGATTGACGAAGCCCGCACGCCACTTATCATTAGCGGTGCTGCCGAGGAAGCAACCAAGAGGTATTACACCTTCGCCCAGCTGGTTTCCCACCTTAGCAAAGATACAGACTATACCATTGACGAACGTACGCGTACTGCTACCCTCACTGAAATTGGCATGACCAGGATTGAGAAGATGCTGAAGCGGGAAGGGCTGCTTAAAGCACCTGACCTTTATGACCCCTCTAATTACTTTCTCACTCAATATCTGGAGAGTGCCCTTAAGGCTCGTGTCTTGTTTAAGAGGGACAAGGACTATGTGGTTAAGGACGGACAGGTCATCATCGTGGATGAATTTACGGGCAGGTTGATGTTTGGCAGGAGGTATTCTGAGGGACTGCATCAGGCCATTGAGGCTAAAGAGAGGGTAAAAACCCAGCGAGAATCAATTACCCTGGCTACCATTACCTTTCAAAACTACTTCCGTATGTATCAAAAGCTGGCGGGCATGACTGGAACTGCGGCCACTGAAGCTGAGGAATTTCACGAGATTTATAAGTTGGAAGTGGTGGTCATACCCACAAATAAGCCCTTGAAGCGCACGGAGCACCCTGACCAGATTTACAAGGACGAGAAGACCAAGTTTGCTGCCGTAGCCAAAGAAATCAAGCAATTGCACGACCAGGGAAGGCCAATTCTTATCGGCACAACCTCCATTGAGAAATCAGAGTATTTGTCTGACCTCCTGAACAGAAATGGAGTTTCCCATCAAGTGTTGAATGCCAAGCATCATGAAAAGGAGGCTGCCATAATTGCTCAAGCCGGGCGGCTCGGAGCGGTAACCGTGGCTACAAATATGGCTGGGCGGGGTGTGGATATTATCCTGGGGGGCAACCCTGAGGAGCGTGGTGAAGTAGAATGGCGGGAGGAGCATAATGAGGTGGTTGAGCTGGGCGGACTTCACATCGTAGGTACCGAGCACCACGAAGCCAGGCGCATTGATAATCAGCTTCGGGGACGGGCAGGAAGACAAGGAGACCAGGGCAGTTCTCGTTTTTATGCTTCCTTAGAGGACGAGATTGTTCGCCGCTTTGGCGGTGACCGTGTTAAGGGACTTATGCAGTGGGCGGGTATGGGAGAAGACACGCCGATTGAGCATCCCATAGTCAATAAGGCTATGACCAATGCTCAGGTCCAGACCGAAGGACACAATTTCAGTATCCGTAAACACCTGGTGGAATATGACGATGTTATTAACAAGCACCGCGAGGTAATTTACGCCGAGAGGAGAAAAATCCTCAGCGGCGCCGACCTTAAGGCAAATATAACATCTATGGTCCAGGATGAAATCCAAAGCCTGGTAGCCAGACATCTCAGCAGCCCTCACCTTTCCTCTCCCTTGAAGGGAGAGGAAGAAGGAGAGGGTGAAGAGCGATCTAACCTATTCAGTTTACTTGAGGATATATCCTCTATTTTCCCCCTGCCTCCGCAGTTCAGAAGCGATGGGCTTTCCGAACTCAACGACGAGCAAATCACAGAAAAGTTGACTGATTACGCCATCGAGCTTTACAACCAGCGGGAGCAAGAGTTGGGACCTGATAACATGCGAATAGCGGAGCGACTGGTAATGTTGCGAGTTATTGACCGGTTATGGATGTACCACCTTACTGAAATGGAGCATTTGCGTCAGGGGATAGGTCTGCGGGCTGTCGGTCAGGAACAGCCGCTGGTAGTGTATAAGAGGGAAGGTCATGCCTCGTTTGAAGCACTCTTAGCCAGCATTCAACATGACGTTGCCCATAGCATTTACCATGTCGGTATTGCCAAGGAAGCTCTAAAAAAGAAGGAGGCGGTTCCGGTGGGCAAGAAGGTTGGGCGTAATGACCCCTGCCCATGCGGCTCAGGCAAGAAATACAAGCATTGCTGCGGGAAATAATGTGAGTTCAAAGATTCCCCTCTTAAGATAAGAGGGGCTAGGGGAGTTACGAAAGAGAAACTGTTCTATCGAAGGAGGAGGGTAAAATGCCAATCTATGAATACAAATCAAAAAACGGTGCTCACTGCAAGCTGTGTAAGAATAAGTTCGAGGTCAGGCAGGGGACAAACGATGAACTGCTGAAAAGATGCCCCGAATGCGGCGCTGAGATAAGTAGGCTCTTTTCTCGTCCCTTCTTATGCCGAAAAGAGTCCTTCAGCCATGAAGGCCCCCTCAATTATATGGAGGACGAGGCCGACGAATTAGGGCTGGAGGAAGGCTTCGCCGAAGATGAAGTCTGGGAGTGAGAGATTGTCTAGGAGGAAAAAATGGCTAATTACTGGATGGCGGTAGGTTCTCCGTCAAACTGGATGGAAGCTTTTGCAAAGGGGAATATCTGGGGACTTAGGCAGAGGCAGAAACACCGCTGGGAAAAACTCGCTGAAAATGACATTGTATTGTTTTATGTTACTGAGTCAGTTGCAGGGATAATTGGTTATGGCTCAGTACAAACAAAATTCATACAAGATCAACCTCTCTGGTTCGATGAAATTAAAGAGGAGAAAGTGATATGGCCACTACGCTTTGAACTTAACGTAGATTACTGTCTGCCACCTGATAAGTGGCAAACTAACAAAATAACCTCCGATACCTTAAAACTTAAAGTGGCAGTAGGCTTTCAGTCAATCGAACCTCATTTAGCTAAGCAAATAATCTCTCAATTCAAGCAAGTCGAAATTGAACAGCCAGTGGAAGTGCCTTTACATAAAGAACTACAGCAGAAACTAGTTGAGATTGGCAAGCTTCAAAAATTTCTTGCTGAGCCCGAATATCCTTTTGAGATAGGAAGACTTGATGTTGTCTGGAGGCGAATAGAACGTTCTACACCTACTTATGTATTTGAGGTTCAAGTCGGAGGAGACCTTTATCACGCTTTGGCAAAACTAAAGCACGCTTTTGATCTCTGGAACAGCCGCCTTTTTCTTGTAGCATCTCAAACAGACCAGGAGAAAGCGAGAAAACTGCTTTCGGGAAGTTTTCATGAGATTAGCGATCGCGTAAGATTTATTGAGTTGGACAAAGTAGATGAACTTTACAAACGCAAAAGATCTTACTTAGATTTTGAAAAGGAACTTGGTATAAGAAGCTAGAGCAAATTGTTATTGGGAGGATGTGATGAATTGGAATGTAGATTATAAAGAGCTAATTCCTTTCCTAGGAAAAACAATCTATAGACCAGAAAACGTCTTAGTTGAATTATGCGCGAATTCCTATGACGCTGACGCATCAATAGTTGAGATCTCGACCAAGGGCGAATCACAGCAGATTTTAATTAAGGATGATGGATGTGGGATGGATATGGAGGATTTAAATGAGTTGGTGACAATAGCTAAATCAAAGAAAAAAAGAATGATTGAGAATGGTGAAACTACCCCTAAATTTCACAGGAGATTATTGGGATGTTTTGGAATAGGCGTAGTCTCTTTCTTTACTTTGGGTGATTTCATAAGAATTTTTACACTTAAAGGAGGGGCGAAACCGTTATTTTTAGAGATAAAAAAGATTTTTGATGGAAACGGGAAAATTCAAGATGTTAGGATTTCTGACCCTATCGAAAGTGAAGAATATAAGCAGCATTTACTGAATTCTGAACAATCGGGAACTACTATAGAAATAAATAACAATAGGCTTAATCTGCGAAATAGGGAAATTTATGATTTGGTTCGCCATAAACTATCTAATTTGCCATTGGCTGACAACTTCAAAATGAGGCTAAATGACCTCGAAGTTAAGAAGGATGATTTTGATGAATCTAGCTGGAGCAAAAGAGGATTTGATTTCACATTAGACAATATAGACCCATCATATAAATCAAGGTGCTCGATATATGTTAATCATCAAACACCTATTGATCAATATAAACGCGGAGTATATTTAGTAGTTAATGGTCGCATAATTGAGAGGGATCTCTATTCTGTTTTATATCCGGAATTGACTTCGCCCGCCACGATAGCCGCCAGAGTTAGAGGGTTTATACAAGCTGATTACTTAGAAAGATCAATCCAAGCCAGCAGAGAAGATTTCTTTGACACCGATATAGTCAATGAAATTAAGGATAAAATAAAGGATCCATTACAGCAGGTCATAAATGATTACATAATTCAGAGGTCTACCGAGGAAAAAGAGCAGATGTATACCGACTTGCTTCAGCGTGTTGAAGGGGCAAAGAACAAATTCAATGCCCCAAATAAATACTTAAAACAATTAGGAATGAAGTTCGCCAGTAATCCTGAATTTGAACAAGAGGTCGTTTTAATCATTGCCCAGCTTTGCCAGAATGGATTGTTACCTTTTGAAATACTTGATTATAACAGCAGCTCGCATATTGATTGCATTGTAAAGTGGCCTTTATCTCAAGAAAAAAGGGACCCGAATTTTATTTCTGAATTAGAAGTAGAAACCAGCCTTGATCACTTCTTCGATCATAACCACGATTTTAGGACTAAGCCAGATATATGCTGCTGGGAAATTAAGCCTGCTTACTTCGAAAGAAAAAAGAAGAAGTATATTGATGACCGCCCAGAAAGCATCGAGAGCATTGAATTAAAAGATGGTACAGATAAAGAACATTTTGGTCATCAGAAGGAGATGCATTTTACCATTAGGGAAGCTCATAATGAACTAAAAACATTTATTCTGAGAGTTTACGTAATCTCTGAGATAATTGAAGAATTATGTAAGAAGGAGGCGAAAGATGCTTGATAGGGATGTTGTCGAAGAATTCCTTGATTGCCAACTTGAAGAGCTGGAGATTCCCAAGGATATTTCCAAAGAGCAACTTGTGGAAGCCTTTTGCCAGTATGTTGAGGATGATTACTACGAGTGGCTGAAGGATAACTTCAAGTCTTTCTGTGAGCATGGCGAGCCTGATTGGGAGTGGATAAGGGACAGGATTGGAGCCACAGGTATCACATAGCAAACCACGCTAGAAGCTGACGCGGTTAATTCGCACCATACGAGCTAGTTCAGACAGATGGGTCACACTGTATATGTTTATAACGTTGGGTAATAACCTCCTGTGTCATTGCGAGCCGAAGGCGTGGCAATCCTATTGGCTGAGTTCCAAATCCCAAAATCCAAACTCCAAATGCCGATTTTATCGAGCATCCTCGAAGAGTCGGGACAAATCTGAATATCCAAATTCAAAACCCTAAACGTTTTGAGCATTGGTACTTGGTGCTTGGGATTTAGGATTTTCCTTTCAGAGATTGCTTCGTCGCTATCGCTCCTCGAAATGACAAAAAAGTGTCACTAAGATACTGAAAGAGTACACACTATTGCACTGGCCAGAAAGGCTTGCTAAAATAGCTCAATCGCTGATAATCAGGTCGTACTATGATAGATTCTCCAGTCCTGGTCCTTAACCAGAGTTATGAGCCCCTTAACCTATGTCGCACGCGGCGGGCTATAGTGCTGATGTTTCGTGGCAAGGCTGAAGTGCTGGAAAACAGCAGGGGTGAGATTCACTCCGTTACCGGGGTATTTCAGATACCTTCGGTAATCCGACTCGTCTATATGGTTAAGCGTCCTCGCCATCAGAAAAAATTGAGCAGGCTCGAGGTATTTAATCGTGACCAACACACCTGCCAGTATTGTGGCCGGCAGACCAAGGAGCTTACCTTAGACCATGTTGTTCCGCGGCGGCGGGGTGGGATGCACACCTGGGATAATGTGGTCGGTGCCTGCATTCCTTGCAACAGGCGCAAAGGTGGACGTACTCCGGAGGAAGCAAGGATGAAATTACTATGTCAGCCGCGTTCTCCCCGTAATGATGGCTTCTATATTCCCTATCACCTTCTCAATAATCATGGTGAATGGCAAAAATATCTACCCTCTTTGAATTAACTTAACCCCTTCAATTTGCTCCAAGTTTAATCATGTTCCTAAAAAAACTACAACTTTTCTTCCGGTTGAATTAATTCGTCCAGAGCTATCTCTTTAACCACCTCATTATCCAATAATTGAACTGTTACCGTTTCCTTGAAGAGGTTAGTGCTGATTACTCTGGCTTTACCCCAGGGTGTTATTATTTCCTGTTTCGGCCGAGGCATCTTCTTTTTTATAGCTGCGTATTCCTTGCTTTCATATGATAGGCAGCAGAGGAGCCTTCCACAGATGCCCGATATCTTCACCGGGTTCAATGGTAAGCTCTGTTCCTTAGCCATCTTAATAGATACTGAGGCAAAGCTGGTGAGGAAATTCTGGCAACATAAGGGATAGCCGCACCTACCTATGCTACCCAAAAGCTTAGCCTCGTCTCTCGCCCCCGCCTGCCTTAATTGCACCCGTGTTTCCAGAGCACGGCTCAATTGCCAAAGCAAGCTTCGAAAGTCCACCCTCTCCGGCGCGCTGAAGAATACGGTCAGGTACTCGTCTTTGGAATCATAACGGGCTGCTAGCGGCTTAATCTTTAAACCAAGCGTGGCTGCCATTTCTTGGCATCTGCTTAAGGCTTCTTGTTCTATGTTCTGCCAAGCTTGCTCTAAGTCCTCCGTCTCAGCCTGGCGTGATATCCTCACCAACTGTTTGCCTGGTCGAGGCGAGGCTGCAAGGTTAACGACTTTAGCCACATCTGGACCATGGTCAGTATCCACCACTACATAGTCGTTTACTTGCAGAGGTATCTCACCAGCATCACCGTAAACTACTTTTCCTCTGGGACGAAATTTAATTTCAATTATGTTAGCCATCGACGTGTAAATCCTAAATTCTAATTTCTAAGCTCTAAACAAACTCAAAATCCTAATTGTTTAGGATTTCGTATTTAGTGCTTAGGATTTCCCCTCCTGGGTAAATTGAGCATCAGCCATTCCAATGCTAGACGGGGGTTGACATTCTTAGAGATTTCCTCCTGTAGCAAGCAAAGATGAGCAAGAAATTCTTTAATCTCGCTCAGACTTAACCCCCCGGCTTGTTCTTCCAGAGCCTTCTCATAATCCACATTGATGATGGCCCTCCTGCAACCACTTTTAATGAGCATCAAATCACGCCACCAGTCTAACCAAATCTCTATTATTTCTGCCCCAGCTCTCCGGTTCTGGCCGAATTGGCTTGCTAGCTCCTGGGCATAGGCAAACCTTTGTCCTAAGCTCCGACCAGTCGGAGTTAATAAAGAGAATAACGTAGCCATCCTTTGAGCTCGCTGCTCTAATATATCGTCATTTGCCAGAGCGGACAATGCCCAGCCGAAGCGACCGTGGCACAATTGACTCAAAAGCTTCGCTTTAGTAGCATCAACGTTATATGAGTTGATAAGTGTCTCTTGTACTCGGTCTGACGGCACGGGCTTTAATTCCAGCCGCTGACAGCGTGAAATAATTGTCGGCAAGAGCCGCACTTCCTCAGCAGCTAGCAAAAGCCAAACCACCCTTTGCGGTGGCTCTTCCAATATCTTGAGCAAAGAATTAGCTGCCTCTGTAGACAGATATTCAGCGCCATCAATGATAAACACCTTGCACTTACCCTCATACGGTGACAGGTTGGCTAAGCGGTGAAGTCCTCGAATGTCATCAATGCCAATCTCCGTTTTAGAATCCAGCCCAGTAGAGGTAACGTCAGCGTGCTTGCCCTCCAGGATTCGCTGGCAGGAATGGCATTGACCACACGGCACTTCTGAAGCATCGCAATTCAGGGCTTGAGCCAGATTGATGGCCAGAGTCCCCTTGCCCACGTGTCGCGGCCCTATTATAAGATAAGCGTGGGCTATCGCATTGGTTTTAAGGCTGTAATCCAGCAAAGCTAAAATTTTATCTTGTCCTATAACCTGCCACATTTTAAATTAGGTCCAGACTCGTCAAATCCTGATAGGTTTCCCGGCGGCGAATAAGGCGCGCTCGACCTTCCTTTACCATAGCTATAGCTGGCCTGGGCATGGCGTTATAATTGCTCGACATGGGTATGGAATAGGCGCCGCAAACTGGAATGGCTATGATGTTGCCAGGCTGCACTATAGCCAAACTGGCATCCCTGGCCAAGATATCACCGGACTCGCAGAGCTTGCCAGCAATGGTAACTACCTCTCTTGCTGTATCCAAAGCTTTGTCGGCTACCAAAGGCTCATATTTAGCTCCATAAAGAGGCGCCTGGATATTGTCGCTCATGCCGCCATCAACACAGACGTATTTCTTTATGCCCGGTATCTCCTTTACCGCCCCCACCTTGTATAATGCTACTCCGGCCTGGCCGACAATTGCGTTTCCTGGCTCGATAATGAGCCGGGGGTGACTTAATCCCAGTTCCGAAACAAGACCAGTTAACTTGCCAGTTAGGGCCCGGGCGTAGTCAGCTATTGTGGGCACTTTACAGTCCAGAGTGTGCGGAACGGCAAAGCCGCCACCGATGTCAAATTCACTAAGGTCGAAGCCTAATTTTCGGCCCATCTCCCGGGCAAAGTGCAGGATAATCTCTATGGCAAGCTCATAAGGCTGAATCCCGGACACCGGCGAGCCGAGATGGAAGTGAAAGCCCAGAAGGTTAAGGTTAGGAGCTGCCAGAGCCTGGTTTACCGCTTTCTGAGCCTGCCCGGTAGCCAGGGGAAAACCAAATTTGCTCTCTAAAGTTCCTGTGGTACCATAGGGATGAGTATGTGGGTCAACCCCCGGAGTGAGACGCAGCAAAATATTCTGACTTATTCCTCTCTCACCAGCCAGCCTGTTAAGCATCTCGAGTTCATAGAAGTTGTCCACCACAATTCTGCCAACTCCCAAGTCCAGGGCAAGATTTAGCTCTTCGGGCGTCTTGTTGTTGCCGTGAAAATAGACCTTGTCCAGCGGAAAATCCACGGAATGGGCGATGCTAAGTTCCCTCCCAGAGACGACATCGAGTCCCAGTCCCTCTTCCTTAAATATAAGAGCTAAAACTCTGTTCAGGAAGGCTTTAGACGCATAAATGACCAGGGTATCAGGATAATACTTGCAGAACTCGTCTTTAAATTCACGGCACTTATGGCGGAGGGTGGACTCATCGAAAAGATAGAGCGGCGTGCCGAATTCCTCAGCCAGGTCAACAACGTCGCAGCCGCCGATAACGAGATGTCCTTGCCTATTTACTTCAGCAGTAAGGGGAAAAAGAGTTAGCTTAGGTACTGTCTTTGTGTTCATGCTGATATGGTAGCTTGTAATACCTGATAAGTCAAAGTTCCTGAATGAATTCTCGACGGCTGGTTAAGAAGACCAATACTCTCATGGGATTCCGCCCTCATTTAACTCAAAGGTTACGATGAATTTCCCAATGAGTCAGCCTCAAAATTTCTGATAACGTTCTCGGTGTATGCGAAGTTCCGCCGAAGGCGGAATTTGGGCGAACGTAGTGAGCGGCATACACCGTGTTATGTGCTATGCCCCCCGTTCTTCTCAATATCCACATTACTTATAGTAACGTTAGGAAAGCAAGCTGCCATCATTCCCATCAGTACAATCAGGTAGCAATAAGACTGAAAACAAATAAAGTCGCATAGCTCAGGATCATTGATGACTTTTCCGACAGAGTAGCCCAATCCTCCGTCGCTAAGGTGAACTAAGTTCCATTGTGAACCGAGAGGATCACCGTGCACGATGTGGCCGAAGGTTTCACATATCTGCTTGGCTACTGCGATGTCGGCATTGCCACTCATTGTTTCAAGCATCGTTGCGAGACTTGGCCTCTCGCGAAACTGCCAACCCTCTTGCCAAACTTCAACTACATCGGGATGGGCGTGAAGATATGAGATGATGGCAGCGCGCTCAATCAGCGGCCGCATGAGCACTAATGCGCCGAAAAGATAGCCCTGTCGAACAAGTTCCCTGATTGTCAAAGCAAGGTTGATTCCCTGAGGAATGATCTGGCAAGCCGCCTTTTGAAGCTCCGATAACTCAACTTGATGGGTGTAAGCGGCAATATCTGCGTTTGCCTCCAAGCAAGATATGATGACCTGATCGAACTGAAAAACAGACTCTCTGCCTAAATAAGGCTCGTTCGACGGTAAATATACTGGTTCAGGCTTTGCTTTTTTGTTTATTTCACTATTCATAATTTCCTCTCAAAGGGTATTGCACATAACACTGGCATATGCGCACTGCGAGTTTCCTTAGCCCAATTTACCCACCGCTATGATAGTGCTTCCCATCACATCTACTTAACGCTTTAGTTTCTCTATCACAGCATCGGCGACCTGGCTGGTGCCTACCGCTATGATGGCCTTTCCTGTGTTGCCCTTACCATAAGAAATTTTACCATAATCGCCTATCTACTCTTAGCTATTGCCCTTAATTATACTCTCCATGCTTTTGGTAATCGTCAAGGGAGAGGCGCCTTGTGATTACCACATAGTCGCTGTTGGGTGTGGTGAGGGCGAAGACCGAAAGTGCAGCACCTCGACGGGCGTTAGCGAGGAGAATTGCTACGGGCGGATTCTTAAATATTAGTTTGTTTTCCTTATAACTAATAAAACATTCTCATCAAACCAAGTTATTCTTTCCAAGTCCTCAAAATCTTTCTGGATATTTTGTTTAAATTTCTCTAATGATTGTTCAAGCTCTTTTGGGGTGTACAAATAAAATGTTGAATAATGGTGGTGTTGTGCCTGATTTACGAGCCAATACAATGAAGCAAGCCGGGAGTATTTGAAATATTCTATGGCTCCAATTTCTAATTGAGGGATTTCTGTTAATAAACTCCTTAATTCATTTAATTCGTAGAGCCTAGTTTCCTTCTCATTAAACAAAGGGAAATATCTCCCCCAGATATTTCTGCGATTCTGGTTTCTCAATCGGGTGTAAATAAACAGATATCCATTGTCTTCTAGAATACGTGAAGATTCTTTTAAAAAGTCCAAAGGTTTGAAATGGTGAATCGCATTAAATGTGAATATGCAATCGAGGGAATTGTCTGCAAGCGGTATTTTTTCCGCGTTTGCTTTTATTGTTTTAAAATCTCCAATTTCGTGTTTAGCCAGAAAGTCTTTCAAATGTTTTAGCATTTCTTCATTTGCGTCGATGCAGTAGAGAAATAATTTTTTGTCGAGATGGCGGAACAACTTTAGGTCATATCTTCCAGCACCACAGCCAACATTTGCTGCCATTATTTTTGATTTTCTCTGTAATTTCTTTTGAATAAATAAAATCGGTTCTAAATCAGTTGTTCTCAGGTCTCTATATCTATGTGCAATTCTTGAAAAATGATGGTGTATTTTCCCCATGATGCCAATAATCATTTAAAGAGTTTACATGAAAGTTTTATTTAATGCGCCCGTAGCAATTGCGCCTAACACCGGTATATTCGAAACGTAGGTTTCCCTAACCCGATTTACCCGCCACTATGATAGTGCCTACCATCATGCCCTTGCCACACGAAATTTTACCACAATCGCCTGGTTCGGATTAGCGCTTTAGCATCTCTATTACGGCGTCGGCGACCTGGCTGGTGCCTACGGCAGTGGCGGGGTCAAGCTTTAAATCATAGGTGACGTTCTTGCCCTCGGCTATGACCTCGGCTATAGCGCTTTCCAACTTATCGGCGCTATCCTTCTCTCCCAGATGACGTAGCATCATCACGCCGGAGAGCATTGTGGCCATGGGATTCGTTTTATTCTGCCCGGCGTATTTGGGGGCGCTTCCGTGGGTTGGTTCGAAGATAGCTACCTCATCCCCGATGTTGGCGCCTGGTGCTACGCCCATGCCGCCGACCAACCCGGCACAGAGGTCGGAAATTATGTCTCCGTACAAATTGGGCAGCACGAGGACGTCAAATATCTGAGGCTTCCTGACCAGCTCCATGCAGGTCGCGTCCACCAGCATATCTCTAAATTCTATGTCACTATACTCTTTGGCAACTTCACGGGCAGTATCCAGGAAAAGTCCATCGGAGAATTTGAGTATGTTAGCCTTGTGAACCGCAGTAACCTTTTTCCTGCCGTTCTGTCTGGCATATTCAAAAGCAAATTTGACAATCCGCCGGCTAGCTGTTTGAGATATAATCTTCAAGCTCACAGCGGAATCCTTTCTTATCTCTTCTCCAGTAGCATCATGCGCGAGATCCAGCAACTGCTTTGTCTCTGAATCACCTCTGGCAAATTCGATGCCGGCATAGAGATCTTCGGTATTTTCCCTGACCACTACTATATCCACGCCTTTGAACGGCGTGTTTATACCGGGGTAAATCTTGCAGGGACGAAGACAGGCATAAAGGTCTAAGGTCTTCCTCAAAGCGACATTGACGCTCCTGAAGCCAGTGCCTATGGGTGTGGTCACCGGTCCCTTAATGGCGACTTTGTTTTTCCTTATGGACTGGAGAGCTTGGGCAGGGAGAGGTGTGCCAAACTTCTCTTGGGCTCGACTGCCTACGATGACAGTATCCCACTGGAACTTGACCCCCGTAGCTTCCAGCACCCGCCGCGTCGCCTCGGCTACTTCAGGCCCTATACCATCGCCAGGGATAAAAGTTACTCTGTGCATGTAGCTTTTAATAAGAGCCTATTGTTCTAATAGAAAGTCTGCTCTGACATTTGTTATTCTACGCAGCTTCAGGCATAGCCATGATCTATTGGAATTAACCCCAAAATCCCTTATTTATAGCTTGCCAATGAAATGATGTATGATAACTGCGTATGTAAAGCCCTAACGAGCTTATCATCTGCTGTGATAAAAGGACATCCCAAATCCTCAGCTAAAAGCAAGTATAAAGCATCATAATAGGAACGCCCATATTTGATAGCTAATCTCACAGCTTCATACTTAGCATCAGAATCGTCGATAATAAGTAGTCCACGCGATTCGAGTAACTCAAAAGAATGAATTGCCGTTCGCCATGTTTCTTCGTCGGCTTTTGCCCTTACAGCCCCTTTTTTGATAGCCGCGGGAACCTCGTAAGTGATGACACGAGGGGCAATTAGTCGAATCTTGCCCTGTTCAAATCTTGAGAATAACAAATCTGCCTTGTCTATATATTGCTCGTCTTTTAAGTATAGCTTGGCTACCACATTCGCATCAACAACCAGTTGCTCAGTCACGATCTTCTTTTCCCTCGCGAATCTGTCGAACTATAGTAGCAGTCGTGAGTGGCCTTATATCAAGTTTGTCATGCACATGCTGCGCTAATTCTAAAGCTTTACTTCGTGCTTCTATTTCCTCTTCAGTTGGCTTAGGCCATTTGCCAGCGCGCAAGTCATCAAACGTTAGCTCAGGATGACCAGGGAGGTTTACCTTCCATCTCCGCGTTGCTATGGGCAAATCTATAGTATCAATCTCAAACATTACAGGCTGTTGGCCATCCAGGCTTGTCGCCGCCAACCGTCCAATAGGTCGCCATTGGTAAAGTTCAGGTATCCAAGCTTGTAAACCAAGTGTAAGGTATGGTGAAGAGAGAATGCTATCTGGTACTGCTGGGATATTAATTTCTTCAGGTAAAGTTAATGGAGAAACTATCATCACCCCTCCTTAAGAAGACCCATCAATTTTGCACTTTGTTCCTTGGCGTAGTTTAACCCAGAAATAACAAAATCACGAAGCATTCTTTCGGTTATTTCTTTCTGCTCTATCTTTAAATAATAGTCCACATCCAAGAAAGTAGCCACTTTGGGTAACTTAGGCGGCTTGAAGACGAACATTGATTCCAACTGGGTTAGCTCCATAGGGCCGAATGTTATGTTTGCCTTGCACTCACCACAAGTAAGAATAAAGCTAAAGCCAACGTCTATAGACTCCTCAATAATATTTGTTGGTCTATACATCCTCTTATAGGCAGCGACGAGCTCATCAAAGTTCAGCTCAGACTCTTCAACCCAGTAACTTCTTTCGCCAAGGCGTGAAAGCGAAGGCAATTTAACTAAATCGTTTATCTTTTTGAACACTGCCATCACATTATCTGTACAGTAACCTATGTTTGGGACATCTCCCAAGACAATAGCGGTCCGCCTAGGGTCAACTATAATCCGCATTTGTTTTTCAGAGACGGTTAATTCAAATCCAGGTAATGGTATCTCTTTTTCAGACAATTCCTTTCCAGTAACCGAACGGAATAGCTCCTCATAAGGGCTAAAGAGCTTAAGAGGCGTGCTATGTCTTAGTTCGACTGCGACTTGCAATAAGTTCATGGCGCAAACTACCTTCCTAAAGGTTATTATATCTTTTTGAACAAGTTTATAATAGATTCACATGAGATTTCAAGTTGTTACACCAATTGCCTTTTCTATTCTTATCAATGTAGCTTAAAGCTCTTATGCTTCTGTATGTACGGGATAAGCCCACCTTCTTCAAGGATGGCGGACATTATCGGTGGCATCTTGCTAAAGTCCAGTATAGTACCAGAGGTCAAATTGGCAATCGTACCGCCTGTCAAACTTATCTCCAGCTCATCGCCGTCGCCGATTTTGTCGGTGTCGCAGAGCAGGACAGGCAAACCCTGGTTTATAGCGTTCCGGAAAAAGATGCGTGCTGCCGATTTGGCTAAGATAGCGCCGACACCCGACATTTTGATTACTACCGGAGCATGTTCCCGACTGGAACCCAGACCGAGATTTTTGCCAGCTACTAAGATTGCTTTACCTTCATCTTGTGGTGATATGTCCTTTACACGTGAGGCGAATTCAGGCGCAGTATCCTCCAGGACATGCTTGGCTAGCTCAGGCAAATTGCTCCTTAAATGAGCAAATCTGCCGGGAATGATATCGTCTGTCGAGATATTATCCCCCAGTTTAATGACTTTACCTTTAAGCACCAAGTCAGGCATCGTCACCCTTCCTGAAAATTAAAGAGAAAGGAAGAAAATTAAAATACATGTCATAAAAATCAAAATGACAAATCAAAGTGAAAAAATGATTCATTTTTAATTTTTATTTTTGCTCTGTATTTTTGCCTTTTGCGTTTTTCCTTTTTATATAATGTCGCGGGGGTCAGTAATCTCGCCCTTTATGGCTGAGGCGGCGGCAGTCGCCGGGCTAGCCAAGTATATCATAGCCTCGGGGTTGCCCATCCTTCCCTTAAAATTACGATTGGCGGTGGAAAGGCAAGCTTCGCCATCTCCCAGCACTCCCTGGTGAAGACCGAGGCAAGCAGCGCAACCCGGCGGCAGAATAATTGCTTCAGCTTTAACTAAGCTCTGGATATAGCCTTCCTTCATAGCTTGAAGGAGCACCTGCTTCGAAGCTGGCGCTATGAGTAACCTGGTATCAGGATGCCTCTTCTTGCCTTTGAGAATCTCAGCAGCCACGGCTAAATCTTCCAGACGTCCGTTAGTACAAGTGCCAATAAATGCCTGCTGGATTTTGATTCCCTTTACTCCAGTCACTGGACGGACGTTATCCACAGCATGAGGAAGAGAGAGCATTGGCTCAAGCCGGTCGAGATTCACAGGTATGACCTGTTCATAATTTGCCTCAGCATCTGAAGATAATGGCTTGTATCTGTCGCCCCGGCCATGCTCTACGAGGAAGTCCCGGGTGATTCTATCGCTGGGAAACAGGCCAACTTTGGCCCCGGCTTCCACAGCCATATTGGCGATAGTGAGACGCTGCGACATAGTCATCCGAGCCAAGACTTTGCCACCAAATTCCAAAGCCTTGTAAGTAGCACCATCAGCGCCAATCTGGCCAATGAGGTACAGAATCAAGTCCTTGGCATAAACTCCCGGAGGAAAGACGCCTTTGAGCTCGATGAGAAAACTTTCCGGCACCCGGAGCCAGGTTTTACCCAGGGCCAAGGCTACGGCAACATCGCTGGAACCCATGCCAGTGGCAAAAGCTCCTAAAGCACCAGCGGTAACAGTATGGGAGTCTGCACCAACAATGATATCGCCGGGATTGGCGAAATTTTCCGCCACTAACTGATGACATATACCATCACCCACCTCGTAGATGCGACAGCCTGTTTCCTCAGCGAAGCGGCGCAGAAGAATGTGGTCATTGGAAAGCTGCCGAGCGGGGCTGGGAGCAGCATGGTCCAGGAATATTATTGCTTGCTGCGGCTTAGCCAGAGCTTCAAAACCGCTTTCCTTAAACTGTCTTACGGTCAGGGGGCCAGTAGTATCCTGGACGAAAGCCAAATCCACATCTGCAATCACGACCCCCCCAGCTTTGGCCTCGCCATGCGATTTGAGGCTTAGAATCTTCTCGGCTAACGTCTTGCCCATTTAAGATTACGCGATTATTGCTAGTATGTTTTTACTGCTTATTTGCCTTACTATTTTAATCGCCTCCTCTGCTATAATCAATAGCATGCCTGATTATGAGTCGAGCAAGCCAGGTTCCACCCGGTGTGGCAGGAGCGTCTTTTACTGGGGCAAGCGCACCTACGTCATGGGAGTGATAAATGTTTCCCCTGATTCCTTCTCTGGCGATGGACTGGCTGGTGTTGAAGGAGCTGTAGCCAGGGCGAAACGGTTAGCATCTGACGGGGCAGATATAATTGATATCGGCGGTGAATCCACTCGTCCCGGCTCAGGTCCGATTTCAATCAACGAGGAATTACGGCGGGTGCTTCCTGTTGTGGAAAAGCTGGCCCGGGAGATATCGGTGCCGCTAAGTGTGGATACCTATAAGCTGGAGGTAGCCCGCCGGGCTTTGGATGCCGGAGCTAACGTGATAAACGACATCTGGGGTCTGAGGAAGGAGCCCGGACTGGCTGAGTTAGCGGCTCAAAAAGGCGTGCCAATTGCTTTGATGAGTAATCAGCGTGACTCTCCTTGCCACGAAATTATGTCTGCGATTATCTCTGATTTAAAAAGAGCCATAGAGCAAGCGTTAGACGCAGGAGTGCCCTGGGAGAATATCATCGTCGACCCGGGCATAGGTTTCGGCAAGACACAGGAGCAAAATCTGGAAATTTTACGGCGACTGGAGGAACTTCAGGCGCTGGGCAGGCCTATCCTTCTGGGTAGTTCGCGTAAGTCTTTTATAGGCTGGGTGCTCGATTTGACCCCTGAACAAAGGTCGAGTGAAGTGGCATTTGTTCCACCCGGCGACCAGCGGCTAGAAGGAACGGCGGCCACCATAGCCATCGGCATCGCCCAGGGCGTTGATATCGTTCGGGTACATGATGTTAAGGAGATGGCGCGCGTGTGTAAGATGAGCGATGCTATTGTGAGAGGCGTGTGAGTGAATTGGTTATTGCCTATCTTTGTCTGGGCTCCAATCTGGGAAAGAGGGAAGAAAACCTCAGCCAGGCTCTAAAATTGCTTTCTCAAAGAGTAAATCTTGAGGAGGTCTCACCCGTCTATGAAACCGAGCCAATCCCAATTCAAAATGGAGATAAGAGGCAACCGTTGTTCCTCAATCTGGTTTGCCGAATCGCCACCAACTTGCCTCCCGAGGAGCTTCTCTGTCTGGCTAAAGAAATTGAAACCAGCATGGGCAGAGTTCCCAGCGGACAAATAAATTCACCTCGCCCTATAGATATAGATATCCTTTTCTACGACAACAACATTATGAAGACCCACAACCTGACTATTCCGCACCCCCGCCTGCAAGACCGGGCTTTCGTTCTTATACCATTAGCGGAAATCGCCCCGGACTTAGTTCACCCCAAGCTGGGCAAGAGCATTGCCCAATTAGCCAGAGATGTTAAAGGGCAAAAAGGGGTGCGAAGGTATAAAGGAGGATTCGATGTATCAGATATTTGTGGAAGAGCACTTTGATGCCGCCCATTATCTCCCTAACTATCATGGTAAGTGTGAAAAGCTACATGGGCACCGCTTCAAGGTAGTAGCTCGTTTAGAAGCAGCCGAGCTCGACGAGTCCGGCATGGCTTACGATTTCGCCCAGCTAAAGCAGCATCTGAGGGAACTCCTGGCTCGATTCGACCATACCTGCCTGAACGACATACCCCCACTTGATAAGATTGGACCCTCCAGCGAGAATATTGCTGCCACCATATATGATGGGCTCCAGGCCCATTTTTCCAACTCTCTGGCAAAGTTGGTGAACGTAGAAGTCTGGGAATCGCCCACAAGTGGAGTGGTGTACAGTCCTTAAGCTAAGGTTGCTCGCTTGGCGGCAGTAAATTGGGAATTGTGTCCACAATGGGGTAGGAATAGTCGCAATTAGAGCAATAAAGAGAGCCCCTGACTATTTCTTCCTCCTTTTCCTCATCCACTTTAAGCTCCAAATTCCCCTTGCATAAGGGACAGGCTAAGATTTGCATTAATTCTCTTTTCATTTCAGATTCCCATTATATCATATGAGCAGCGGCAATTAAGAAAGTGTTATAATATTTGAGAGGAGAACGAAATGACAATTCAGATTAAAAAGACTTATAGGGGCTTAAATCCTGGGATGCTCTGCGATGAGGTACAAGGCTTGCTGCAGAAACAAGGAATTATAGTTGTTGAGACGGAGTCGCAAACATATGGTCTTCCCAGCGGCGACACTCAATCGCGTACCACGCTGGCATTAAAAACACCAGCCGAGCAAGAGAAAGACCAGAAAGAATGTGGCAGTGTACATATTCTGGGCTCACCACAAGACGAAACAAAAATGCTCCTTGACGTAGATGAAACGCTTCTCCCCCAGGAAAAACTCTCCGCTTTTCAAGAAGACCTCGATTTTATCCTCGGCTCATACGAAATTAAGTGGTGAACGAGCAGATTCCAGACCGAGCCCAGCTTGCCAGGGAAACCAAGCAGGAACGAAGAGAAAGGCGGCGAGCAAAGGGAAAAGCCAGGATGCCCCAGCATGGCAAGAGCCTGGCAAGGGTATATAAGGACGCTGTATCTAGGAGAGCCAAGATTACAAAAGCCCACAAGCAGTCAAGCTAAGGGGTCTAGATTCTTCGCCCCGACATGTCGGGGCGAAGAATGACAGGAGGGATCGCTGAATGGCCTCAACTCGGCGCTTACTATGATAAGGAAATTCCTTCTAAGAGGTCCCTTAATAGTCCTGATTTGCCTGGCCATTGGCTTCGCCATAGTTTACGGCGGCGGGTGGTTGCTCCAGCAATTGGGGTGCATAGTGGGAGGGTGAGAAAAATTCATAACCGGCGTTTTGAGCAGATTGCAGAGCACTGTTCACATTCATTGTCGCAGGGCTCAGCATGAATGGTTACACTAGCTTCGTGAAGTGTGCTTTGTATTTCGACCTCAATCCGGTCACATATCTGATGAACCTGCTCCAAACTAATGTCCCTGGCCATTACCAGATGAAGGTCTATATAGCTCTGACTTCCAGCCCGACGTGTCCGTAGTGCGTGGAAGCCGAACACATCGCGGCTATGTTTACTTAAACAGCCTTCGATAACTGCCTGTTGTGAAGGAGGTAGCTTTTCATCAAGCAGTCCGGATATCGGCTTACGGATAGTATCAATAGCTACTTTCAGGATGTAAATAGCAACTCCGATAGCAATCACAGAGTCAATAATATTGAGCCCGGTGAATCGCACTATCGCCAGCCCCACCAAGACGGCTGAGGCGGAGTAAACATCAGTGGCAATATTGCGGGCATTAGCCTCCAAGGCTACAGAGCCAGTGATCAGGGATACACTTAGTAGATGCCGCGATAGGAAGATACTGACCACTATGGAAACCGCCATCACAGCTATTCCAGCTTCGGCTAGTTCAATGCTAGAGCCTTCTATTATCCGCCCTATTGCCGAATAGATTATCAGTCCGCCAGCGATAAAGATGAGAATTCCCTGCACACCGCCAGCAATGTCTTCTACCTTACCATGACCATACGGATGTTCAGCATCGGCTGGCTTAGCCGCAATGCGAATAGCAGAGAAGGTAATTATTCCAGCAAACAAATCTAATAAACTGTCGGCTGCCTGGGCCAGTATGCTGATACTGCCGGTCCGCCAGCTGACGAGCACCTTAAATATTATTAAACCGACGACTACACCAATCAGTAGCTTGGTAGCCCCGGCCTTTGTTGAAAACATTTTTTCAGTCTCCTGCATACCTTGATATAAAACTACAGAGAACCAGAAGTTTACAGCGATATTTCGACTAAGGCAACTGTTATCTGATATTCTCCGACTTCATTACCATGTAATGCAATAAAGCTGTGAAGCAAAACAATTGCTTAAAGAATGCCAACCAGACCTAGAAGAGTCCCCAGTAAATAGGTTAAACTGGCGGATTATGGATGACCCCGTGGGCAATGGTACCGGTAAAGGAGTGGTACTGCTTGTCACCACGACAGCGTCGTTTATTTTTACCTTTATGAGCTCCGCTGTGAATATTGCTCTCCCTAGACTCGGGAAAGAGCTATCGTTGGATGCAGTCATGTTAGGCTGGATTGCCACTGCCTACCTCCTTTCCTCTGCAGCCTTACTCGTTCCCTTCGGCAGAATAGCCGACATATATGGCAGGAAGAAGATTTTTACATGTGGCATGGTTATCTTCACGCTCTCATCTTTTGTTGCAGGGCTGGCAAGCTCTGTCACCATGCTTATTTCTTGCCGGGTTTTTCAGGGAATTGGCGGTGCCATGCTTGCCGGAACTGCAATAGCATTGCTTATTACGGCATTTCCCGCTAACGAGAGAGGGAAAGTTCTGGGAATAAACGTCGCAGCAACATATATTGGCCTTTCCGTAGGGCCGGTCTTGGGTGGAGTCCTGACACATAACCTTGGCTGGAGGAGCATCTTTTTCCTGAGTGCGCTCCTGGGATTGGCGGTTATCGGCGTCGTTTTATGGAAGCTAAAAGGGGAGTGGTCCGGGGCGAAGGGCGAGAAGTTTGATTTTGTCGGCTCTGTAATCTACATCCTCGGGCTTGTAGCGCTGGTATATGGTTTTACTCTCCTGCCAGCGAGGCCAGGAGTGTGGTTGATTATCGGAGGCGCCATCGGGCTTTCAGCATTCACCAGATGGGAGATGAGAACAAAAAGCCCGGTTCTGGATATAAGCCTCTTCAGAAACAGTAAAACCTTCGCCTTTTCCAACCTGGCAGCGTTGATCAATTATAGCGCCACATTCGCTGTATCCTTCCTCATGAGTCTTTATTTGCAGTATCTGAAGGGATTCAACCCTGAAAGCGCCGGCTTGATTCTGGTCGCTATGCCCGCTATGCAGGCTATTTTTTCCCCGCTGGCTGGCAGGCTTTCGGATAGAATTGAACCAAGGCTAATTGCCTCAGCCGGAATGGCGTTGATCACCGTAGGACTCACCATCTTCGTCTTCCTAAGTGAGCAAACTTCCCTGGAATTAGTCATCGGCAATCTGGTCCTGATGGGTTTGGGCTTTGCTCTTTTCTCGTCTCCTAATACCAACGCGGTTATGAGTTCTGCGCCAAAGACGGCTTACGGGGTGGCCTCAGCAACGCTGGCAACAATGCGTCAGGTTGGCATGGTTCTCAGCATGGGAGTCGCCATGTTGATGTTTACTCTATACATGGGGAGGGTTCAAATTACGCCTGAATACTATCCGCTTTTCCAGCAAAGCATGAAGACAGCGTTCATAATTTTCGCCATTCTCTGCTTCGGCGGCATATTTGCTTCGCTCGCCAGGGGGAAAGTGCGGTAGTCTCTCGTTCATTGCGAGCCGAAGATGTGGCAATTCTATCTAGAATGTCATCTTAGGTATAGCAAAAGGCCTCATCCCTGAGACTGCTTCGGCCCCTTGGGTTTCGCAATGACAAGAAGGGAGCCACAGTTTCAGGGCAGGTGAGTTATCTCGGTGGCCGGTTTTTTGTGTAGCTCAAACTCTATTCCGGCTTCCCGGAACATGTCTACGAAGGAGCCATCATTATAGCTGCCAAAGGTTGCGAAGCGCTTTATTTTGGCGTTGACCAGCATCTTGGCGCAGAGTACGCACGGCGAATGGGTAACATAGACTGTGGCGCCTTCAAGGCTCACCCCATGAAGTGATGCCTGTATGATTACATTCTGCTCGGCATGAATACCGCGGCATATTTCTTGCATGGTTCCAGATTCTATGCCCAGCTCATTCCTGAGGCAGCCAAGCTCAAAACAGTCCTTAAGCCCAGAAGGAGCTCCATTGTAGCCGGTGGCTAATATGTGCTTGTCCTTCACCGCCACAGCGCCCACATGGTGACGCCGACAAGTGGAGCGTTCCGCCACTACAGCAGCTATCTTGAGGAAATATTCATCGATATCCGGTCTGGTTCCCCTTTTCATTTCAAAGCGGATAAAACTCGTTCCGTCTCCCTTCTCAGCTCCTCCAGGGAATCCTCGTTTACTATGGTAAAGTCGGCCATGGCAATTGGCCCGCCCTTATTGATATTTTCTATCTCAGATTTATCTCGACTGGCTGCCTCCTCAGGCGTTAAAGTTCGTTCTGCTCTATGAGCAAGTCGGGCATGCCTGGTAGCAGGCGAAGCCCAGACCGCCACCGTAATGAATCTCCTGCCATAGCGTTCCTTCAATAAAATATACTCTTCCCAAGAGTAAAGCCCGTCTACCACGACATCCGATGATTTCAGTGAGCTATCAATCCTGGGCAAGTTCAATTTGGCGTAAGCAGCCATCCCGTGTTTTTTTCTCAATTGCTGCCTGACATAATGCTCGTTTTCCTCATTCTGCTCCAGACCTTTGTTCTTGAGTTCTTCGTCTGTAATATCTCCAAACCGCACTTTCTTGAAGCCATACTCTTCAAATACCTTGGCTACTTCTGACTTGCCTGCACCTGCCATGCCAACGATTGCTATCACTTTCACGGTTTACACGTAATTAAATCCGACAAGAGTCGGCGAATTGCCACAGCGCTATATTAACAAGATTTACGCAACTATCATAGAGAAAATCTCGGACCTCAGCAAAAAGTTGACCATCCTTATCCTTCGATAAACTCAAGGCAGGCTCTTAATACTCTTCTGTCAAGAGAGAAGAAATTTGGCTTGCCTTGGCGAGGAAGAAAACCTTGCCACTGATAATGATAAATATCGCACTATCTTGCCTGGTAGCGCAGCATGAATTATACTAAATTTTGGCAAGTCGGGTTACATCTGTGTAAGCTGGCGGTGAATAAGTGTTTGGTATCCTTTCCAGAGAAGATATCCTGAAGATGTTAAAGGCAAGTCCTCCCCTGGCGGATAACTTATTTGATATTCAACAGCAGGTTCAACCCAACGGCATAGATCTGACCCTCAAGGAAATAGCTTTGCTTTCTTCGTCAGGCAGCCTGGGTCTCAGCAATGAAAGCAGAGCTCTGTCCAGTACTTCCCCACTCGTTTTCGATGGTCTGGGCCGTATAGACCTGTTGCCCGGTTGTTATCTAGTTACGTACAACGAGGTGGTTAATATTCCCAGGAACATAATGGCTCTGGCAACCCCCCGTTCAAGCCTTCTGCGCTGCGGTGTCAGCATTCATAGTGCAGTTTGGGACGCCGGCTATTCGGGCAGGTCTCAATCTCTCATGGTGGTCTACAATCAACGGGGATTTCGGATATACAGGAATGCCCGAATTGTTCAGATGGTCTTCTTCCTCTTGAGCCGCGAGGTATCCCAGGGCTATCAAGGTATCTTTCAAGGGGAGAACGTGTGACAGAGTGTACTTAGGCCGGGACTAGTTCTGTTTGCCTGCTAGCTTTGTTGCTTGCTCCCGTCCGGGACATCACTGGTGAAGGGTGCACGTATTTTCTGGGCGACCTTGCGGAAATGGAATCCATGAACAGCAAGTGTCATGGACAAACGGAAGGTTTTTGGTTTTTTCAGCAAAGTCCAGGCAACCAACTTCCAATAATACATCCTCCCTTTTTCCTTAACCCCCAGCACCCATGTGGACCTTACCAACGCTATGAGATGGAGCAGAGAGAACTTGAGTTTCGTCTTGGTGCCAGGCTCGTATTCCTTGAGAAAGGTTATGATACGCTCATAGTATGACTTGGGTGAATAGATTGTATCTACAACATGCTTATAGCCCCTGGCAAGCGCTTCGTAGCCCATTCTGGGGATGAAGTTGGTTGAACCATCTGTATTGTCTCCGGTACCACCTGGCAGCAACCGGTTCTCCTGTTTCAGGCGTTTGTATAGCCTTGTACCTGGCGGAGCCATCAGCACACCAACCATAGCGGTAACGATTCCACTCTTTTGAATGAAATCGATTTGGCTCCTGAAGATGGAAAGCGGGTCACTATCAAAGCCGAGGATAAATCCTCCCTGCACTTGCAGGCCGTGGTTCTGTATCTTCTTAACCGAGGCCAACAAATCACGATTTTTGTTCGGCAGTTTATTACATTCGACTAAACTTTCTTCATTGGGGCTTTCGATGCCCACAAATACCGTGTCAAATCCTGCCTTGACCATTAGTCGCATTAGCTGTTCGTCATCGGCAAGATTGATAGTTGCTTCGGTAAAGAATGTAAAGGGATGATTCTTCCCGTCCATCCATTTGATTATTGCTGGCAGGATTTCTGATTTCAGTTTCCGTTTGTTGCCGATGAAGTTATCATCAACGAAGAATACACTGGCTCTCCATCCCACATCGTATAATGCGTCTAGTTCGGCTATTATCTGGGTTGCGTCTTTGGTTCGCGGAATATGTCCATTTATTATGACGATGTCGCAGAATTCACAATTGAAAGGGCAGCCTCGAGAATACTGGATAGTCATTGCCTGGTATTTTCTCTTGTTGATTAGCGACCACAAAGGTACTGGAGTTTTCTTTATGTCGGGGAATTCTTCAGATGAATAGCTATGTTTGGCACATCCCTTCTCCAAATCTTCCAAAAAGAGCGGCAGCAGGTCTTCAGCTTCGTTAGATATTAGATGGTCTAAATCCCCGTGGCCAAATTCTTCGTACCCAACGGAGAAAACAGGACCCCCGCCGACAGTCTTAGTTCCCAACCTTTTGCACCTGTCGACGACCTCTCTCGCCGAGGCATCCTGCACTACCATGGCGCTGATAAACACGTAATCAGCCCACTTGATGTCTTTGTCTGTCAGGTTTGTTGTATTCAGATCGACGAGCTTCTTTTCCCATTCCTTGGGAAGCATTGCTGCTACAGTCAACAAGCCCAGAGGAGGAAACGTTGCCTCTTTAAAAATAAATTTCAAAGCATGCCTGAAACTCCAGAATGTATCGGGATACCGGGGATAAATCAATAGTATTTTCAACTTACTATGCTCCTTCTAATATGGTTTTAACGATAATATCATAACGCAATGACATAATATAACAAATAATACCATAACGCAACAATATTCTACCATGGGTATATAAGCCAGGCAGGAGAAACAAAGGAAATAGGACAATTCTGAGAGTTGTCCTGCCTTTTTCATTCCTTATTTATCAAAGGTGAATTTCAGCGTTACGATGGTATCCGTTGCCTCGATTACATCCTCAGGCGTGAAGAAAATATCCTTGTCGGGCGGCTTTCTATTAACTATGGATTTCTTAACTTTGCCACTCTAGCCATCACGTGCCAGGTGGGTCACGGAGCCCAATGCCTTGCCATTCTTATCTACTACCGGAACTCCGGGTTTTATGTCCATCGCTCTCCTCTCCCAAGGGAAGCATCTCCAGTCCTTTCACAGTTATCGAGGTTTTTAGCATTTGCGGGATGTGTAAGATTTGACCCCTTGCAATTAACTCAGAACCGGCGACTTCAGCTTTGATTGCTGTGCTTGCCTTATGTGTTGGCTATTCTTCGGGGAGCTTGCTGCGCATCATCAACTGAGGCCCGCCGGGCCTATCCTCCACGTTAATAAGTACGGCGCCCACTTCTTCCTCAGTGCCCTGGTCAACCATCAGCGCGATGGCTCCTTCATGCCTGATCACTCGATCATCCTCAGGGGGGCTGTCAATTTCCAACGCGAGTCTGTCCTCTTGTTTTGTTAGCTGGAACCCCTTCTCTGGCTCCACCCCACTCATTTGTAAGCTCTGCACCAGCGCCTTGGCTGCTCGGCGAAAGCTGCCGGAGCGCCCGCATTGTGGGCTCGATCTGATTGCTTTCCGTGTTGGCTGTTGAGTTCATTGAACTCACTTCCCGCCTGTATTATGTCGCGGTGTTGCGGGTTTGTAAGCGGGGCGCGGGGGTGACGGGGTGAGGCGAGGGCGGTGGGGCTTCGCAGTATGCCAGCAGTCACGTTACGATGTGTTATACTGTGAAATATATGCAGGTTGAGTTACCCTGTGCGGTCACTACTATGGATGTCTTCTTTGTGGATGATGCAGGACAACCGAGGCCATCTCGACCTGGCATGGGACAGCTTCTGGCTGTTGGCGGGATCGCACTTGTGCCTGTGCTGCGTGGGGCGAACCTTGGTGATGGAGGCTTGACAGCTAGGAGGTGACATGCCATGGACTAAGATTTTGGGGAAGACAAAAGCTTACAA
>Ga0209986_10000889_pt1 | contig 29438 bp, 23 predicted proteins | sample BlataG_FD_183168 | JGI IMG/M metagenome (GOLD analysis project Ga0209986, IMG submission 183168) | Deep subsurface microbial communities from Black Sea to uncover new lineages of life (NeLLi) - Black_00105 metaG (SPAdes) (version 2) | ecosystem: Environmental > Aquatic > Marine > Oceanic >...
GCGGGCAATTTTGTCAATCTCGTCCACATAGATGATGCCCCGCTCGGTTTTTTGCTGGTTGAAGTCCGAGGCCTGATACAGGCGCACTAAGATGTTTTCAACATCCTCGCCGACGTACCCGCTTTCAGTAAGGACCGTGGCATCGGCCAGGCTGAAAGGAACTTTGAGGAACTTTGCCAGACAGCGGGCGATGAGCGTCTTGCCGGTGCCGGTCGGGCCGATGAGCATGATGTTTGATTTTTCCAGCTCGACATCGTCCTGTTTACTGCCGGCAGGCCCCCTCAAGCCAACTTTGAACTGCGAGTTGATCCGTTTGTAATGGTTGTACACAGCGACCGCAACCGTCTTCTTGGCCAGTTCCTGTCCGATGACGTACTGGTCAAGAAAGCCTTTAATCTCGGCCGGGGTAGGGACATCGGGAATTGCTTCCAGCCGACTGACATCAAGTGCGCTGCGCAGCAGGTCGCTGCATAATTCAATGCATTCGTTGCAAATAAATGACTCATAGCCGGAAAACAGGCGCTGTACCAGATGGGCCGGCTTACCGCAGAACGAACAGCGGTGCGGCGTTTTGGGAGGCTTGGCTTTCCTCGGCATAGGCTCTCACTTCCGCGGACGTTTACTTCTCCAGGCGGTGCTTTATGACACTCGGCCGGTTGCCCCGGACCTACTTCTTCCCCTTCTCCTGGCGGGCGAATTCATAAACTTTGTCTATGATACCGTAGTCTTGTGCCTCCTCGGGAGACATGAAGAAATTGCGGTCGCTGTCTTTCTCAATCCTTTCCAGGGGTTGACCGGTATGTTTCACCAGCAGTTCGTTCAGCCTTTTCTTGGTCTTGGCGAATTCTTCGGTCAAAATGACGATGTCGGAAACCTGTCCCTGGGCGCCCGCCATAGGTTGGTGAATCATGACGCGGCTGTTGGGCAGGGCCGCTCGCTTGCCCTTGGAACCGGCGGCAAGCAAGAAGGCCCCCATCGAGGCCGCGATACCCATACAGGTAGTAGCTATGTCCGGCTTGATAAACTGCATGGTGTCATAGATGGCCATACCGGCCGTCACGGAGCCGCCGGGCGAGTTGATATAGACGTAGATATCCTTTTCCGGGTCCTCAGCTTCGAGAAACAACATCTGGGCAATCACAAGGTTGGCAATCTGATCGTCAATAGGCAAACCGATAAAAATAATTCTATCCTTAAGCAGACGGGAAAAGATGTCATACGCCCGCTCGCCCCGGCCGGTCTGCTCAACGACCATCGGCACCAAGTAGTTTGAAAAAAGCTTGTCAGTCATATATCTTAGTCCTTCGCTTCCTCTTTTTTCTTGACAGTAACCTCAGCTTTGCCGATCAAAAAATCAAGCACTTTCTCCTCTAAGATTGTATCGCGGATACTGGAAATCTTTCCCGACTGTTCCAGAGCCTGCTTGGCTTGCTCGAAGGTCATTTTGTAGTCATCGGCAAACCCTTTTATCAACTGTTCGGTATCTGATGGTGAAACTTCAATCTTTTCCTGTCCGGCCAGATGGTGGTAGAGCATGTTCCAGCGCAGAGTATTGACGGCCACGTCGCGAGTGTCGTTGCGGACTTCATCCTCATTGATTGAGGGGTCCTTTTCTTTTTCCTCCTCGACAATGGCGTCGAGAAAATCGTTCACCATCGACTGCGGGATCGGTATCCGATTTTGCTCGCATACCTGGCGGATTATCTGACCCTTCTGGAACTTTCGCAGTTCGTTGGCGCTTTGACGTTTTAGATCCTCCCGGATCTTCATTCTTAACTCCAGCGCCGTCTCGGCTTTGGTGGTTCGTTTGGCAAAGGCATCGTCAAACTCAGGCAGGAGGCACTCTTTGACGCCTTTGACTTTGCAGGCATACGTGACACGTGCCCCTGCAAAAGCCCGGTCCGGGTAATCATTATCGTAGGCGACCTCGATCTCTTTTTCCTCGCCGACCTTCATCCCGGGCAATTGCTCTTTGAATTCCTTGACCGTGAAGCGCCGGGTCAGGTCAATTTCAACGTCTTGCATCAGATCAGTCTTCAGCACCAAACTGGGGTCATACACTTTTTTCAAGTCGGCCGTCACCACGTCATTGTCACGCACCTCGCGATCAACCGGGCGATAGTCGGCAAACATGAGGCGAAGAAACTCCGTTTGCTCGTCGACCTCCTCGTCGCGGATTTCGATATCAACGGTGGTGATCTGCAGGTCATCAAACTCCATCCTATCGATGCCGGGGAGGACCTCAACTTTGGCGGTATACCGGAAGGTTCCCTCGCCGTCGAAGCTGTGATCGGTCACGGTCGGCCGGGAGGCCACCCTGAGCTGTTTGTCTTCGATAGCCTTCGGATAGCTGGTCTGGATAAGCTGGTCGGCCACGTCGGCTTTGACCTCGTCGCCAAACTTGGTCTTGATGATGGCCAGCGGCGCTTTCCCTTTGCGGAACCCCTTGATCGTAGCCCTAAGGCGCAGATCGGCGAACATCTTTTCCATTTCGTCGTTAACGGTGTCGGCCGGAATTTCGACAGATAGTTCTCGAACCAGTTCTGCAATCTCTTTTACTTCGACTTTCACTTTCGACCTTTCCGCTTCAGGGGGGACAAGTCCCTTTTATTTCTAAGGGGACGAGTCTCTCCCGTTTTTCGAGTCCCTTCCGCCAGATTATTTCCAGCCAGGAGGTACCGTGCCGATAAACAGGCTATGCCTGCTAAAATAAAGCAGGCTTGTCTGTGCTTGTGCGAAAGGGGGGATTCGAACCCCCACTCCTTACGGAACTGGATCCTAAATCCAGCGCGTCTACCAGGTTCCGCCACTTTCGCAACGCCTATACAACAACAACTTACACTATTTGCAGCAGGGAGGCAATACCCTTTTTCGACAGCCCCTTTGCATCTGCCGCCCACGAGAACATACCGCAGAACAAACGCAGGTCAAGCGCCGAAGGCGCGTTCGTTGTGGCGAGACAGAATTGGCAACAACATCACTCGTACGAAAAAATCAAATCAGAGAAACATGACTGAAAAAGGCTGTTTTCTTGGTGGGAATCGCATCCTCCTTGCTTTATATTCTATTGTGAGGTTTTGTAGCTCGGTACCCGGAGGAAAGTTGCCAAGATGAGACCGGTTCCGGGGTCGAGGGTGTGAGAGGTCTGTTTTTAGATAACTATTAGCTCTAAAGATCATTGGAGGAAAAGCATGAGAACGTTCATTTTGATGACCAAGCTTTCGCCGGAAGTGACGTCGAGGATGAAAGATCGCGCCTCAATAGGGCGCGCCTGGCTGGAGCAGGTGAGAGAAAAGTGTCCTCAGGTCAAGTTCCTCGCCCACTACGCTCTTTTAGGAAAGTATGACTTCATGGACATTTACGAGGCCCCTGACGAAGAAGTAGCCACCAAGGTTTCCATGATCAGTCTGGCCAACGGCGCTTTTCAGGCGGAAAGTTGGATCGCCATACCGTATAAACGGCTTGTGGAGTTGGCCCAGGAGATTTAGATTCGCGACGCTCGCTTGGCTGGAGACCTGATAGCTACAACAGGTCGAGCTCTGCAACCTCCAAAGGAGACAAGCGGCCCGACAAGTTGCAGGTAAACTTGAGCTGATAACCTTGCCGTTTGTTTGGTGCGGGTAGGTAAGCCCGTGCATTGTTGCAAATAGAACTTTAGGTTTTTGGGTAGTCTTATATATTGTCTCCATGGCGTTGTACATTTTCTCCGATGCCCACCTGGGAGCCGATTCGACCGAAAAGGAGGCTCGGAAAGTTGCCAAGATTGCCTCTCTTTTTGAGAAGGTCAAAGTCGACGGCGACCGGCTGGTGATTTTGGGGGACCTGTTTGATTTCTGGTTTGAGTACAAGCATGCCATTCCCAAGCAGTACCATAAGGTGCTGTTTATGTTGACCAACCTGATTGAGCGTGGCGTTGTAGTCGACTATGTCACCGGCAATCATGACTTCTGGATGGGCGATTTTTTCAGCACGCAAATGGGCGTGAATGTGCACCGGGACTTTTTCGACCTCGATTACGACGGCAAGAGATTACATTTTATTCATGGCGATGGCCTGTCCAGGGCGGATCGGGGGCACAGACTGCTGAAACGCATTCTGCGCAACCGGTTTAATGTCTGGCTGTATCGCAAGCTCCCGCCCGACTGGGCGATGCCTCTGGCCAGGAAGGTATCCGGCTCCTCACGCCGGTATTCCTCACGCCGCGACCAGACCTTTACAACCGACTATCAGGCCTACGCCGAGCAAAGACTTGCTGCTGGTTTCGATATCATAGCCATCGGCCACCTTCACATTCCGATAATTAAGCCGCTCGGCAACGGTATCTATGTCAACACCGGCGATTTTATTGATCACTTCAGCTACGCCAAGCTTGCCGACGGGACAATCAGGTTACAACGTCTGAAATGATGATAAGGTGGGATGAGCGAGACCCATCGAACTCTATTCTTGAAACACAATCTTTCCATTCTGTAAAACGGCATGAGTAGTCCTTATATTCTGTATATCCTCAAGGGGATTTTTATTCAAGATCAAGATGTTTGCCTTCTTGTTTGACGAAATAGATCCCAACTGGTCGGCAATTCCCAACCACTCAGCCGGATATATTGTTGCTCCTTTGATAATTTCTGACTCCGAAAGACTGATCTCTTTCAGTAGTTGCATTTCGTTAAGTGTAAACCTTGGAATGTATCCATCCTGTCCTACAAGAATCCTCACCTTTCGCTTTGCAACCTCGCTGGTAATTACGCAGCTCACTTCATATAGTCGTTCGAATATCTTTCTGTACTTGTCCGGCTCATTTTCATTGAACACCTCAGGTTTCTCCGAGTAAAACTTAAAGACATGCAGCGTGGGACAAAACCAAACATTGTTCTCAATCATCATGTCGATCAACTGACGAAGCTTTGTCATTGAGATCGATTCCACACCTACCGACATCACTCTTGCAATAAAGGCCTGCTTGGACTCCGGATCAGCATTCATCAGACAATCATGCTCTGATTTCAAGCTATCCTTTAGTACCACGTACCATGGCGTTTTCCCATGTTCGAAACATTTCACCCCCAATTCAATGCCGATATCCATTGGCACCGTATGAAAGAATGTTGGCCCCGGATCATGCGTCACGGGGAGATTTGCCTTTTGTGCCTCATCGATCAGGCATTTCAACACCGTCGGGTCAAATCCTCGAAACGCCTTAACTAAACTTGCCCCTTCTTTTGATAACAGCCGAACGATTCCCCTGGCATCTTGCTTGGAGTTGACCGCAACATTCCATCCAGGCCAACGCTCATTCATTTGATCACTATCCAAAGAACCTTTTTGCAGCATCGGACCCGCGTAGAACAGATCAGGGCCAACGTAAGTGCCCTCTGAGATCTTACCCTTCAAGGACCTGAGTGTGTTCAGCGGCCCGCCCACATCCCTTACTTGCGTGATTCCTCTGTCAACGAAGTCCTTGAGGACGTGCTCTTCCAATTCAATGGCGCGATTGGCTTTTTTAATACCACATTCTTGGAGTATTTCCTTCCGTGTCTCTTCATCCTGACTTGTCAAAACGGACAAATGGGTGTGGCAGTCAAATAGCCCAGGGAGGATGTACTTTTGGGTGCAATCGATCTGCGTCAGGCTGGCTTCATCTACAGGTTCGACTTTGCCAACTTCTTTGATAATGCCATCTTGAATAAGAACGTCGAGGTTGGTTCTTATAGTTCCGCTTGTCGTGTCAAGCAGGTTGCCACTTTTCAACAGGATACGTTCTTTCATTGGCTTCGTCCTACAAAACTGTCGATGACGGACAGAGCTTGATCAGGAAGCAGTTGGCGCAGTCGGGGCGGCGGGATTTACAGATAGCCCGTCCATGATCGATCATAAGGTAGGCATAGCCTATCCAGTCTTTTTTCGGAATGATCTGCATCAGGTCCTTCTCGATTTTCAGCGGGTTCTTTTCATTTGTAAATCCTAAGCGGCGGCTGATACGCGCGACATGGGTGTCGACCACTATCCCTTCGGCTATGCCAAACCCTGCTCCTAAGATCACCGAGCCGGTTTTGCGTCCCACACCGGTAAGTTTCAACAGCTCATCGAGACGGCGCGGCATTTTGCCACCGTGATTTCCCAACAGTTGCCGGGCAGAGGTTTTGATCGACCTGGCTTTGTTGTTGTGGAACCCGGCGGCATAGATGTCCCTGCCCAGTTGCGTCAAGCCAGCGCCGGCAAAATCTTTCACTGATTTGTATTTCTTGAAAAGCGATTTCGTCACCAAGTTGACACGTTCGTCAGTGCATTGCGCCGAAAGGATAGTAGCTACCATCAACTGGTGTATGGTCCTGAAATCAAGCGAGCATTTAGCGTCGGGATAGTGCTTCTTCAGTAACCGAATGACTTTCTTGGCCTGCGCAATCTTATCCTGGAAATCCTCTTTCGCCATAGCTACCTGTCACAGGAAAGGACAACCACTCGATCGATGTCGTTAAGGTCCTTAATAATCACGATCGATTGATACCGCTCGTCGCTCTCGGTCAGGTCGGCTACGGCTGTGCCCTGATTGTAGCCGATTTCAAACATGATCCGACCGCCCTTCGCCAGATGGTTCGGGGCCTCGCGCAGGATGATCCTTATGGCGTCAAGTCCATCCTCACCGGCAAGGAGCGCGCTTTTCGGGTCGGCCAGGACTTCCGGGGGGAGCACCTGGTACTCCTTTTCTGAGACGTAAGGGGGGTTGGATAAAATCAAGTCAAACTTTTCATTTTCAGCAATGGACGAAAAGAAATCAGACCGGCGAAACTCTATTTTGTCGGCGGCGCCGAGCTCATCGGCATTCCTTTTGGCGACTTGAATAACCTCCCGCGAAATATCCACGGCAATGATGGAGCAATCATCAAGCTCCCCGGCTAAAGTCACCGCTATCACTCCGGAGCCGACGCCGAGGTCCAGAATGCGCGGCTTGGCCACTTTTTTTTCACGCACAAAACCGATAGCAGTTTCGCACAAGACCTCCGTTTCCGGAGCGGGCGCCATAACAGCCGGAGATACATAAAACTTGCGGCCGTAAAACCAGGCCTCTTCGAGGATGTATTGAAGCGGATAGCGAGTGGCGCGACGTTTTATTATCTCATCAAGTCGCGCTAACACCGTGTCGGTCAGCAGAGCGGAGCCGTCCAGATACAGATGGAGACGGTCGACTTCCAGTAAATGACAAAGAATAAGCTCAATCTCCGCTTTTGCCCGGTCAATTCCGGCCTCGGCAAGGATTCCGGCTTTGTCCGAGATGAAGCGGGCGAGCCGGTCGGTCACTTCCGCTGTTTACCTTTAGCAGACCGATTGACTCGGCTTCGGACAAGTCGCGTGCGAATCCAGCCAACCCCATACAATAGCGCCATCAGCCCGATGAAAGAGTAACAAACAGTGTACGTAAGTCCGGGTGTGAATTGGATGGAATGGGGAATAAGATATATGGCCAGCATGAGGCCAAAAGCCCCCACGCCAAACCAGCCTAGCGCTTTAGGCGGGTAGATGTCGCGACCCAGTCTGCCTTTGAAGAGGGAACCGATACCGGCCAGGATCATGAACAGCAGGTAGGCAAAAAGAAGCTGGGTTTTGTTGTCGGTGGCATCCGTTCCGAACGGCACCCCCTCCCAAACCGTGCCGAAGTCGTAGTGGTTCATGGCAAAACCGACAGGGTACCCCCCAAAAAAGGTGCATAAGGCGGCAAGAAAGAAGTACAATGCCATCGGCCGGGCATTATGGCTCCCGCGAATTAACGGCATCGCATGGAGAAAGCCCATGAACAAGAAAAAGACCGTGAGGGTCATCAGGGCGACATGACTTGCGAGGATGAACGTAGGCACGTGGCCCTTATACTTGAGGACAAAGGGCGTGCCGTCGGCTTGCTTGAGGCCAGCGCGATAGCCACCCGTATTGTCACGGATTTCAAAGTAGTAGTACAGCCTCTGGCCCTTGGCGCCGGTTGATACCTCGGTATAATAGAGTCCCGCCGCTGAATCCTCCACGAGCAGAGGCACGTTCTGGTAGCGTCTCAGTTCGGTGGTTTCATCCTGTCCGTACTTCGAAGGCCTGAATAGCAGTCGCAGGTTCGGCTCAATGTTGCCGGTGATTTTGATTGGAATCCGCACCTGGCTGTACTCCGAGGCTTTGGGGACAGTGGTCATTTCAAATGTAAAGCCATTCTCAGTATGAGAGACAAACTCTGGGCGGCCCTCGGAATTGGTTCTGGCAATGTACAGCAGGAGGGCTGCCAGCACTACGGCTGCGATAACTCTGAGGACTTTCACTTGTCTGCTTGAACCTCGGCCTGGAGTTTCAGTTGTCTTTCCTGATCATGCTGGCGAAGGGCTTCTATCAGCAGGTCGAGATGGCCGTTGAGAACCTCGTCCAGCTTGTACAGGCTCAGCCCGATGCGATGGTCGGTCACGCGGGACTGGGGAAAGTTATACGTCCTGATTTTGGCGGAGCGGTCGCCGCTTGAAATCATTGAGCGCCGTTCAGCGGCAATTTTGGCTTGCTGCTCGGATATCTTTCGGTCATACAAGCGGGCTCGCAAGACTCTCATTGCCTTGTTCTTATTCTTCAACTGGGACTTTTCATCCTGGCAGGTGACAACAATGCCGGTCGGGGCGTGGGTGATGCGCACCGCCGAATCGGTGGTATTGACCGACTGACCGCCCGGACCGGAAGAGCGATAGACGTCGACCTTGATCTCGTTCTCCTTGATTTCCACATCCACCTCTTCCGCCTCGGGCAGCACCGCTACTGAAACCGCCGAGGTGTGGATACGTCCCTGCGCTTCGGTGGCAGGCACCCTTTGCACGCGGTGCACGCCGGACTCAAACTTCATCAGGCCGTAGGCCCGGTCGCCACCGACTGAAAAGATGATTTCCTTAAAGCCGCCGACTTCCGATTCGTGTGAGTTCAGTATTTCCAGCTTCCAGCCCCTGGAATCGGCGTACCGTTGATACATCCGAAAAATGTCGCCCACGAACAGACCGGCCTCATCGCCGCCGGTGCCGGCGCGTATCTCGACAATGGCCGCCTTGTCATCTTGGGGATTGCGCGGCAGCAGCTTCAGCTTCAGTTCCTTTTCGATAGAATCAAACTCGGTCTCATAGAGAGCCAGCTCCTCTCGCGCCATAGCCACCAACTCGTCATCATCGCTGCTGTCGATGACTTCCCTGGCCTCATCGATGCCGAGCCGCATCTGGCGGTATTTCCGTCCCACTTTCAGAATGTCCTCGAGGTACCGTCTTTCGCGGTTCAACTCGATGATCTCTGTCCGGTTGGACAGGACAACCGGATCGACCATCCGTTTGTCGATCTCTTTGAGCTTTTGCTCAAGTCTGTCTACTAAGTTAAGCATGGCAGTTTTCGTTCAGTCTATTATTTATGGTAACTCAAATCGACAACATGGGCAAGAATATATAGTGTGTGAGGGTAGCTAAGAGGCGGCTGTTCTTTCCGCCATGATCTTGGATTCGGTAAGACCAAGAGCCGACTCAAGCGCCACTATGGCTACCTCAAGCTGGTCGGCTGAGGGTTCCTTGGTGGTAATTCTTTGAAGCCACAAACCCGGCTGAATGAGCAATCTGGTGATTCTGTTGTCGCGGGTTTTGCCGGACAGTTTCAGAAGCTCGTACGACCCCCCGGCCACAAACGGCAGCAGGGAGAAATGAACCCCAAAGCGGGTCAGCAGCGTCGGCGGATGCCCCGACCAGACGGCGTAAATGGTGTCGGAGACAGCATAGATAAGGATGGCAAAAAGGGCCACAATAAAGATAAACGATGTCCCGCAGCGCGGATGAAAACGGGTGTGATGGGCGGCGCGCTGGGGGGTAAGCTCATCGTTCATCTCATAGGCATAGATGGATTTGTGCTCCGCGCCATGATACTGGAAGATCCGCTTGAACTCGCCAAATAATGAAATCAGATAGACGTACAGCACGAACATGGTCAATCTGATGCCGCCCGCGAGGAGATTAAATCCGACCGCGTTTTTATCTACCTTAAACAGGTTGGAAATGGCCAGCGGAAGAAAGAAGAAAATAAAAACACCCAGACCGACAGCAAACACTGCACTCAGCACTAACCAGAGGGAGTTCGACCGAGAGCTGGGGTTGCTAATCGCTTCACTCTTCTTTGCAGCCTCTTCCTTCTCAAGCTCTTTCATTGCCACGTCGGCAGAAAAATTCAATGTCTTGATACCGAGGACCAGCATTTCAACAAACGTCACTGCCCCCCTCACGATCGGCAGCCGCAGGGCCTTGTAGCGCGCTGTCAGCGATTTATACTCCTCCGTCTTGACAAGGATGCGGCCGTCGGGAATGCGCACGGCGGTAGCGACTTTATCTTTGCCGCGCATCATCACTCCTTCGATAACGGCCTGACCGCCTATGTTCAAATCCGACATGCCATATCCTGCTTACTTCAGATTATTGCCGCGTTGACATCAGGGTACCAGGTAACCCCGGCGCAAGGCTTCTCCCGCAACCCAATACTTGATACGTACGGTGGAGCAAAAACAGTAGTTGTTCTATTGCGACTTACTTTTCTTTTTAGCCGGCCTTGCGGCCGACCCGGAGGCCAGCTTGTATTTCCGGCGGAATCGTTCGATCCGGCCAGCCGTATCAACAAGCTTTTGCTTGCCGGTGAAAAAAGGATGACAGGCAGAGCAAATTTCAACACTGATCGCCTTTTTGGTTGATCTGTTCGGGTAGGTCGCCCCGCAGGCACATGTAATCACCGTGTCGTAGTACTTCGGATGAATATCAGCTTTCACGTCGGTCACCTCATCAACTTTCTTAACAGTCAGACAACAAATTGGGTTTCCCACCTGTTATCGGAAACCCAAACCTTATATTATAATCATCTTTCATCTATTGGCAAGCGGTATCTTCGTGACGCGTCCCTCAGCCCCAGCAAGGGCAGAGTAGCAAGGGCAGGGCACTACCTACACAGTTTGCAGAAAAGAATTGGCAGGAGTCGCGGACTCATGCACTACCCACTACTGAATGTTCTGATTGCCGTTATGCGCCGGCGGCTCCTCCGACTCGACCCTGGCGCGGTCGACATACTTCCTGAGGGGCGTAAACATAAACAGGACTAAAAGAAGGGCCGGCACAAAAATTGGGACATATCGCACCATAAGGGGAACATCCACGCTCGGCACCTCCGGCTGAGGGCTTGCGGGATTGCCGTGCCTTACCCACCCCCCTTGGCCATCGGGTACCCAGCTATCCTCACCTGCCAGAAATCCGTATGATGGACCGTAGATACCTTGCAGTACCAGGGACGACAACAGATAGAGGATTATGATGCCTAAGAGCAAAAGAACAGCGTTGCGCATATCGTTAATGTAGTCACCTCACCGCGTAAGTCAACTCTTCCTTTATTCTATCGGGGCAACCATATCACCTACCCCTTGACCTTTTCTTCCAGGAACGTGATCAGCTCCGGCGTTTTCATGCGCACCTGCTCCATCGTATCGCGCTCACGAACAGTCATCGTTTCATCGGCAAGCGTCTGGCCGTCGATCGTTACGCAGTAGGGACAGCCGGCTTCATCCATGCGGGCATAGCGGCGGCCGATGGCGCCCGAGACGTCGTAAAAAGTCTTGAACCGCTTCTTCAGTTCATGGTAGACGTTCTCGGCAAACTCCGGCATCCCGTCTCTTTTGACGAGCGGGAACACGGCTACTTTTATGGGCGCTACTATGGGTGATAAGCGCAGGAAGACGCGCTTTTCCCCCTTAATTTCCATTTCGTCGTAGCCGTCCACGAGCAACGTCAAAAGCGTCCGGTCGCATCCGGCGGAGGTTTCGATAATGTACGGAATAAACTTCTCACTGAATCGCTCGTCTCGGTATCCCATGTCCTTGCCGGTCGCCTCCATGTGACGGCTTAAATCAAAGTCAGTACGGTTGTGAACTCCCTCCAGCTCCTTCCAGCCGAACGGGAACTCATATTCAATGTCATAGGCCTCCCTGGCATAGTGGGCCAGCTCCTGATCGCCGTGTTGGTACCAGCGGAGTTTGCCGGGTTTGATTCCCAGCTCTTGGTACCACTGCCAGCGCTGCTCGCGCCAGTATTCAAACCACTTTTCATCTTCAGAGGGATGCACAAAAAACTGCATCTCCATCTGCTCGAACTCACGGGTGCGGAAGATAAAATTGCCGGGGGTGATTTCGTTGCGGAAGGCTTTGCCGATCTGGGCAATACCAAACGGTATTTTCTGCCGCGAGGAATTCTTCACGTTGAGAAAATTTACGTACATCCCCTGTGCCGTCTCCGGCCGCAGGAAAACCGTGCTGGCGTCCTCTTCCACCGGCCCCATAAAGGTCTTGAACATCAGATTGAACTGCCTTGCTTCGGTGAATTCAGCGCCGCATTCCAGGGGCGTTTTGGACGGCTTCAACGGACAGCGGCTCTCGGCCAGTTTGTCGGCTGGAAAGCGCGCTTTGCAGACCTTGCAGTCGACCATCGGGTCGTGAAACTCCGCCACGTGGCCGGAGGTATGCCAGACTTGCGGATGCATCAAAATGGCGGCATCGAGTCCCTCGATATCATCGCGGCGGTTGGTCATGGCGTCCCACCAGAAGTTTTTCAGGTTGCGCTTCAATTCCGCCCCCAGAGGGCCATAGTCCCAACAGGAGCCAAGGCCGCCGTAGATTTCCGATGAAGGGTAGATGAATCCGCGCCGCTTGCACAGCGAGACCAGTTTATCCATAAGGTCGTTGGTGTCTTTCTTTGCGCTCATGTCTGCCTGTTTCATTTTCAGTTCGCCTGCTGACCGTTTTTCAACTTTTCGAGGAACTCCAGTGACTTCAAACGCGAAACAACGCCCGTCTGGTAGCTTACAAACTTAATCAGCGCTTCCAGGAGGCAACTCACTTCCCTGTAGCCTATCGGCACGCCTGCGGCTTCGCTGAGCGAGGCGTTTTGCAGCGCCGCCAGGTGCACGGAGCTCTCACGAGAGAGGGGAATATAGTAATCCCCGGTAGTTTTGCAAGTGGCGCAGACAACCCCGCCCCGTTCCGGGCAGAACAGCACATCCCCGGCCGTGGCCTCGGGCGTTTGCATTGGCTTGCCGCAGCCAACGCAGTTGACCAGTGAGGGGTGGTAACCCAGTTGGGTCAACAGGTGCAGGAAAAAGGTGAGAAACAAAGGCGGCAAGGATACTTTTTCGGCGGTATCGGTCAGCTTAAGGAACGTGACAAAAAAACTGTACAGCGAGGGCTGAGGCTGTTCATCCGAAAGCAGATGATGCAGCAGTTCACATGCCGCCGAGGCATACGCCAGCCGTCCCATTGTCCCTTCTTTCTCGAAGCCGAACATTTCGATAAGCTCCGTCTCAGAGACATACCCCGCGGTCGCCTTTTCCGACTTGTAGAAGGTTATCTCCAGCCGGGCGAACGGCACCAGCCTTCCCCGCTTTGACTTGAAGCGCCGTCCTCCTTTGTCGACCAGAGTGATCTTGCCGAAATCGCGGCTGAACAGCTCAACTGTCCGCGATGATTCCGACCAGTTGGATGATCTCAGGATAACAGCTTCGGTCTTTTCCAGTGCCATTTTTTCACTGGCCGCGGTATCGGTATATCGTCTCGTTGGGACGGACCATGCGATAGCGCGTGCGAGCTATCTGTTCGATGTAGCTGGGGTCACTCTTGAGCATCTCTCTTATTCTGGCGGCATCGATTAGCTCAATGGTGAGTTGTTTGTTGACCTCGATCAACGCCCTTCTCTCCAGCTCCAGGCGCGCGATCCGAGGTAGGCTGTAGGTGCCGACCATGAGCGAATAGCAAAACAATAGACCGAGCGCCCAGAAGCCGTACCTGACCACCTTCCGCCTCAGCCGCTTATCGGTGCTGGCCAGCCGCCGAACAAAGTTCTCCGCCAGTGGGGCCAAAAACGAACGTGATTGTTTCACTCGGCGCGGCATGAATGTAAGTAAGTCCCAGCAGCCAGTGGGAAGCAAGCTAAAAAATGCTGACTGCGACAGTCCTTGTAGGATCGTTCGTGGGCGGCAGATTCTCGTGGGCGGCAGATGTCCACATCTGCCCCGTTGTATAGAGGCAAACCTTGTAGGCCAGAAGCCCGCCGTGGCGGGTGCTTCTGCCATTTCTTGGCTTCAATCTCGTATCACGGGCACACTGGCGGGGCGGGACCTTCAAAGAACAGGTAGTCAGTCAGGTACGTCGGGTCAGCCACATTGATCGAACCATTTCCGTCAGCATCACCCTCCTCGGGGCAAGGCGGTGCCGGGCCGCTAAAGAACAGGTAGTCAGTCAAGTACGTCGGGTCAGCCACGTTGATTGCACCACCGTGGTCGGCATCGCCCCGGCTCACACAGCAGCAGGCATCACCCACGCCGTCGCCGTCGGTATCAGTCTGGTCAGGATTGGCGGTGTCGGGGCAGTTATCCAGAGCACAAGTGTCGTATGGCAGGCCGTCACCGTAGCCGTCTTCGTCAGTGTCAGTACAGACGTCGCAACTGTCACCGATGCCGTCAGCATCGGTATCCTCCTGATCAAGGTTCGCTACAGTCGGGCAATTGTCACAAGAATCGCCGAAACCATCCAAATCGGTGTCTATCTGGTCGGGATTATACGTGAGAAGGCAATTGTCACAAGAATCTCCGAAACCATCCAAATCGGTGTCAGCCTGGTCTGGGTTATATACGTAAATACAGTTATCGCAACTGTCGCCTAAACTGTCAAGGTCGGTGTCTTCCTGAAGAGGATTCGCTATTGTCGGGCAATTATCACAGGCGTCGCCAAGGCTGTCGGTATCGGAATTGGCCTGATCGTCGTTATTGACTTGATCACAGTTGTCACAAGCGTTGCCCAGTGTATCCGTATCAGAGTTCAGCTGATCATTATTGTCAACAAGATCACAATTGTCACAGTCATTACCGAGCGTGTCAGTATCAGAATTCACCTGGTCAGGATTGTAGTCATCGGGACAGTTATCGCAGACGTCACCGATGCCGTCTCCTTCTTTATCTGCTTGATCGGGGTTATAGACCGTGGGGCAATTATCATCCGGGCACGTATTTTCCGGATTGCCAGGGTCACCAAAGCCATCGCCATCGGTATCAATGCAGAGGCTCACAAAGATGCTCAGATGCTGTATATCAGTAAGAGGAGGAGCATCGGAATCGGTAACTCTAACAGTAAAGTTGAATGTACCCGAGGTTGTTGGAGTACCCGTGATCGCACCAGTGGAAAGGCCCAGGCTCAGGCCATCCGGTAGAACTCCTGCTGTTATATCCCAATTGTATGGAAGCAAACCGCCTGCAGCGTCCAAGACCTCGCTGTAAGGCTCGCTAACCTCTCCTTCAGGTAAGGAGGTAGTGGTGATGGTGACCGTGGGCTCGGGTGGATACCGGACCTCCGCCCTGATCAAAAAATTGTAGTCTTGTCCCCAGTAGTCGTAAAGTGTGTGCCAGCTTCCATCGCGATACAGGCCGCTACGGTGTTCTGTCTCCGGCTGTCCGTCATCCATGTATATCCATAGGGTATCGTCTGCCCCTGGCTGCAGAATAGTGATTCCTATATGGAAATCCTCATTCTGCTGGAAAGTTATCTGCAGGTCTGACACATCGACCACCACCGTTCCTGAGCTTGGTAGTGCCCCACCGGGAATATCTACCGAGTCAATCAACGTCGTTGGGTAAGTGCCATCGCTATTAAAAACATACAGCCTGGCGCTGGGTGTGCCAGGGAAGTACCCTTCGAACGTAACGGCAGTCAAGGTACAGGCCTCCGCAGCCGTAAATCTAACGTTATATAGGTCTCTCCCATAGGCATTGGGCAAACTTATCATGTATTGAGCATTTCCATCATCATATTGAACCAACCTACTCGTTGACTTCCTCTGTATGATCAGGGTTGGATCTCCAAGCAAAGTCATCCCATAATACCAGCATACTTCCGACTCCTCAAACCCACCGGAAGCCCTGCCGACGAACCAATCCAGAAATGCTCTGCCTATAGCAGCTCCCTCTCCAAATGGCTGGTAGAAATCCTCGAAATAAAGCATGGAACCGGTTTTTGTGCTGCCCAAAGCCACCAACCCGTAGGTTTGGCAAAAGATATACCATCCCCCCATGTAATCTGTTTCGACGTACCTGGCATTGGAGCAGGCAAAGAGATTGTAGAAATAGGCAACCGGATCAATACTTTTCACCTCCACATTGGTCGTGTAACCCCATTGGTTAGGTTGCCTCTTGAAACCGTGACTGAAAGACCCACTATGAACACAGACCTCTATAAACTCATAATCCTGGGGTAGTCGGTTTTCGTAGTCGGTGTCCCAGGTCGTCCACTCGTCGTTGATGAATGTGCGTTCGACATAAGCACGTCCGACGCACAAATTCCACCAACTAGATCCGGGAACCCAATCGTCGTCAATGTAGACTAATGCGCGGTTGCTCAGAGGAAGCAGTCCACTTCTATAAACATGATTTTTGTAAAAGTAATTCTGAAGCAAGGAGACCTCATCAGCTCCAGACAAAGTGAGAGGCGAGGCAGTCAAACGACCAAGCCATATCTCGGGAGTAATGTCGCCAGTATGAGCATCATAGATTCCATCTACGTCCGAGTCTGAGAAAACCCCATCCATGTCCATATAAAACAGGTCAATGGGAAATTCCTCGTGCTCAAGGGGGTCCCAACACTCGGTCTCGTACCAGGCTACTGGGAGATCACCGATCAGGACACACCCCTCCATACCCGAAGAATATCTTCCCTGAAGGAAAGTACGCAGATCCTCTGGAGTACCCCCAGAAGTGGTATACACCTCAACAATATATCCCTCTCCAGTGAGATCGAGCACGTATTGGTCTATCGAAGATTGGATTTGGCTGTAAAGGGAGGAATTTACTATGACACAGAACTTCGTTCCAATGGCGGTGCTTTTCAGTCTTAAACTCTCCGCAGCAAGTTTAATCTGGAAGGGTCCTGATATCCCGGTTCTCGCCTTCCACTCCACATAATTGATCGGTGTCCGCCCCTCAGGGTCCACCCATCTGGTTACGGTAACCCCGTGGGCGTACCGCTGTCCCATCGTATCTTCGATAGATATGGGATAATCATTCTCTTGAGCAGTAGTGCCTTTTTCGCCACCTTGCCCATATGCTGTATTAATTGGTGCATAGGCAATGAGATAGCATGCGGCAAAAAGAACCCAACTACACAAAGCAACCATCTTTGATGAGTTTCTGATAGACATTCTCTGACTCCTGCGCTTATTTATACAGTTATCCTACTGTTTGCAGACTGTGATATTTGCTACTATTATAACCCTGCCGCTCCCCTTTGTCAAGTAAAACTTTGTGTTATTGCGTTTTGGGGTAATATCTCTAAGAGTGTGTAAAAGACAAAAGGTGAATCCATTGGTTTTCAACAACTTATATGGTTTTTTGCTTGTTACAGCACCGACGACAAATGTCGGGTTTCTCGTCCGCCAAAGGCCTCCGGGTCGGCCACCAGGCTGGCGTCCGCCGCAGGCGGAGGAACCCGACCTACAAAAGCTATGGGTAGAAACCATGTTAGTTGTTGCATAACAATTAGAAATTGGTATACATGTGAAGGGCAGAAGCTGGAGACTCCTGCCCTTTTGAGATAACCTTGAGGCATCCACCACCCACGAAAGGCGATGCCTTAGGCGTAGAAAAGGGCCATATTAGTGGCAAACAAATCCGATTCTTGCGGCCAGAACCTGGTGGAAAAGATCGCCCAGAAGTACGCGGTCGGGCTGGAAAAAGGACACCTCGTGTCCAGTGGCGACTACCTCTCCATTCGACCCGCTCATGTGATGACACACGACAACACAGGGGCAGTGATCCCCAAGTTCAAAAGCATTGGCGCCGCCAGGATAGCCGACCTCCGGCAGCCGGTGTTTACCCTTGACCACAATGTTCAAGACACCAGTGAGGCGAATCTTGCCAAGTATGCTAAAATCGAAACATTTGCCCATGAGATGGGTGTTGACTTTTATCCGGCCGGACGGGGTATCGGGCATCAGATCATGTGCGAGGAGGGCTACGCCTGGCCGGGCACCATGGTCGTAGCTTCCGACAGCCACTCCAATATGTACGGCGGCCTGGGGTGCTTGGGCACGCCTATAGTGCGGACTGACGCGGCAGCTATCTGGGCAACCGGGCGCACCTGGTGGCAGGTGCCACCGGTGGCCAGAGTCGAGCTGCGGGGCAGGCTCAAACCTGGGGTAACGGGAAAAGACGTCATCGTGACCCTTTGCGGGTTCTTCAACAATGACGAAGTCCTCAATCATGCCGTCGAGTTCGTTGGCGGCGGCGTGGCCGCTCTTACTATTGATGATCGCCTGACTATTGCCAATATGACTACCGAATGGAGCGCTCTGGTAGGCATTTTCCCTGTAGATGCGGTAACAATCGACTGGCTAAAGGGACGGATCGCATTCATCGAAGAACGTGGACTTGTAGGGGTGTTTTCCGACAAAGATGGCGATGGCAGCCATCCCCGTCTCAACAGGCAACGCCTGGAGCAACTTGAACAGGATGGTTTGCAGGCCGATGATGATGCGTTTTACACCAAGGAGCTGGCGCTGGACTTAAGCTCGGTCAGTCCGCACGTTTCCGGCCCGAATCATGTCAAAGTCATGACATCTGTTACAGAGATGGGCAAAAGGAAAGTCAAGATTCACAAAGCTTATCTCGTCTCCTGTGTCAACAGCCGTGTCGATGACCTGGCTGCGGCCGCGCAGGTTGTACGCGGCAAAAGGGTCGCGGAGGGCGTTGAGTTTTACATCGCTGCCGCTTCCAGTGAAGTACAGGCCGAAAGTGAACGGCGGGGTGACTGGCAGACGCTTCTGAACGCAGGAGCCATCCCTCTTCCGCCCGGATGCGGTCCCTGTATCGGGCTGGGGAAAGGCTTGCTGCAGGACGGCGAAGTGGGCATCTCGGCCACCAACCGCAATTTCAAGGGGCGGATGGGTTCGCGCAGCGCCGAGGCGTATCTGGCCTCACCGTTAGTAGTAGCGGCATCGGCAATTGCGGGTTATATCACGGGGCCGGAAGATGTAGTGGCTGGCAAGACCATTGGTGAAATTAAGGTCAACAAAAGGCCTGACGTCAGCACGGCTGCGATAACCGTAATTGACGGTTTCCCAAAAAAAGTAACTGGTAACCTTATCTACTGTTGTCAGGACAATCTCAATACCGACGGCATCTATCCCGGCAAGTACACCTACATCGACGACTTCACGCCCGAGCAGCAGGCCGGAGTGGTGATGGAAAACTACGACCCGGAGTTCGGCAAGCTGGTTAAAGAGGGTGACATCCTTGTGGGAGGATTCAACTTCGGTACGGGCTCCTCCCGTGAGCAAGCGGCCACGGCGCTTAAGTATCGCGGCATTCGTCTCGTGCTGGCCGGGTCGTTCAGCGAAACGTACAAGCGCAACGCCTTGAATAACGGCTTCCTCGCCATTGAAGCACCGGAACTGGTTCGCGATCTGAAAAAGAAATTCGGAACAGATAAGTTGACTGTTGTAACTGACATAAAAGCAACAATAGACTTTACTAAGGCGACGCTAACTGCCGACGGCAAGGAGTATCACGTCAGCCCGGTGGGAGCCGCGGCGCAGGAATTGATTGTCGTGGGTGGGTTGGAAAGTTGGGTGAAGAAGAAGATTGGACAGTGAGGATGTATGTACGATTGAGTTTATGCACTGCCCTTGCCGAATAGTTTCCTTGAAGTCTCACGCCACGATAAGAGCTACAATACCCAACCCCATACCGGCTTTTAGGCTCAGGGAACCGATCCTGAGCATCGGCGCCGTTGGATTTCCCCAGATGAAAATCAATAGCAGCAGCAGCGGCAGGTCAATGATATAAACGGTGATGACCTGGTAGTAGGCTCCAAACCAGCCGGCTAAAATAGGCAGGTACGTCAGAATCACCAGAATTAGAAACAACAGCAGGGCCAGCGAAAGGGAATTCCGCACGCCGATGACCTGCGGCAGGGTCTTGACGCCAACCCGGCGGTCACCTTCGATATCCTCGACGTCCTTGATGATCTCCCGGACCATGTGGAAAAAAAAAGCGTACGCCGCCGGTATGAGAGGTCCTGGGAGCGTGAGGGCCATGACGTAATCAATGGCAAACCCACCGGTCATAAACGTCAGCCCGCCTAATGCCGCGATGACCACGTTACCCGCCAGCGGCACCCGCTTGAGCCAGAGATTATACAGCAGCAGCAGTGCTATCACCACCAGAGCAATAGTGGTGACGGTCAGGTTGACGGCCAGGGCCAGCAGGACAGCCGCGATGTTCACCAGCACCGCCAGCACAATCGCATATCGTTTGCTGAGCGCCTCTCGCACCAGCACCCGGTCATGGCGGTTGACCCGGTCAATCTTAATGTCAACTAAGTCGTTGATAATGTTGCCACCGGCACAGATTAGAAAAGCGGCAGCGGCGGCAACCAGCGGCCCATAATAGCTCGGACTAAGCCAGGTCATATAGGCCCCGACTCCCACTCCCACCATCGCCAGCAAACAGTTCACGAACCTGATGAGTTTGAGAATCTCTACGAAGCGGGGCATGGCCGGAGAATATCCGGGGCGGTCAACACAGTCAACTTTTATATGTCGGAGGAAAACTCAACGGACAAGCGGGGCTGATCGAATTGCAGTTCCGGGTTCCATCCCAGGGAGAGTTTGATCGCACGGCGGCTGTCATGCAGAGCTATGCCGAGTCCGTAACCGTAGCGATATAGCTCGTCGATTCTTATAGTTCCATCCGGCTGGGCAACCCGGTTGTTGAGATAGGCAGCGTCGTAAAATGTGAACAGGTAACCATCTGAAAAGCGAAGGCGGGGTTCGACAGTACCGAAGGCCGTTCGCAGCACGACAAACTGTTCATTGCGAAAGCCGCGAATAGTCCCCGGACCGCCGAGAAAGATCAGTTCAGAAATGGGAGGTAGAGACTCATCGGTTTCCAGACCGATGTAATTCAATCCAAGATGCCCGATCAATCTTCCGATCACTTGTTTGTACCATTTGATCGAAACCGAGACGCGAGTTTCGTTGAAGCTGTTCCTTTCAGGCGTTGCAGCAAGGCTGTCCTCACGGTAGCGACGGTATGAATAGGCCACTGACCAGCGCAGATCCAGGCCGTTGGCCGGATTCAGCCGGTTGTCGAGCGCTTCCCGTTCTATTGAAAAGCGACTGGTGAAACGGGAATAGGATGGCAGACCGCCCACCGGCTCAACACTTTTCCAGCCGAGGCTCAAGCTGGCCGACAGGTTACCCCTCAGCCGGGTGAGATATGTTCCTTCTAAAGAAAACTCATAAAACTGTTCGCGGTAGTCGCGGGTGCCTATCTGAAAGCTCAGGTGTCCCACTCCCGCCACAAACAAAGGCTGGTCGTAACCGAGGCGTAAAACGTTGCGGCCTCTCTCCCGCCGTTCAGAAAAGATTGAGGTTCGTCTCCCTCCACCAAAAAGATTGTTGAAATGAAGGTTGAGATGCCACACCAGTCCGGTGGAATTATCCGGCAGATAGCCGCCCCCACCCTCAAAGGTGAACTGCTTTTTCTCCGAAAACTGAAATTCCAGGTCGGCACCCGTATATCCTTCCAGCGGTCGGATTACCGGTGGCGGATGAAACGTCACGAACTCAATCCCCGCCGCCGCCTTTTCCACCCGGCGCAGGGTGGCGTCGGTCAGCGTGTCACCGGCGCCGATCGGTATGTATCTTGTCACCAGGCCATGGCTGGTGCGGGTCAGGCCGGTGTAGACAACGCCGGCCAATCTTACCAGGGGTCCCTTAATGACGCGTAACTCAAACTTCACCCGGTCGTCATGCTTACGAACTTTGTCGATCTTCACTGACGCCCAGTAATAGCCACAGTCGTAATACTTACTCAGGATGTTGTCTGTCAATTCCTCCAGATTACGTTGATTGAAGATTCTGTCGAGAGCAATCACATAGCTCGAATCATTTTTGACATACACCGAATCGATTCGGACCTGTGAGTCAGCGACAGGCTCCGTTGCACTGAGCGTGACCATAAGCACGCCTAATGCCGCAACGATCTGTACTATCCTACTCATAGCGCCTCAAAACCCTACCACCATTTCTCCCCGGCCGGTGATGCGAGCGGCGCGATCATCCGAGTGCCGCCCCGATAGAGAGACATTGACACGGAGTCCACCTTTGAGGCCGTAGCGGAGATTGGCCGACCAGACGGCCCCGCGGCTGCCCGGCTTGCTGCCGGTCAACTGAAACGAGGGCAGCCCAGTGGCATTAGCCAGCGTCTGATGATACAGTTCAACAGAAGTCCGCAGCTCTCCACGTTTGACCACTCTCAGCCGCACGCCCATGTGAATGGCATATATCTCCGACCGTTCCTCACGAGCCGACTCCGCGCGACGATAACTACCTCCGGTCGAGACCTCATGGGTCGACACAGCTTGACGAACGTTCAGGCCGATCCTGTACCCGTCTATCTCGCCGCCGCCGCTGAAGTAGCTGTCACGATTGCTGTCAAACAGCTCCAGGCTCTCCTCAATAAAGGTGGTTTTAACCACCTGTTTGAGGGTCAGTGCGGTCGTGACGTCACGCCTGCGCTTTTCGCCGCCGCCGATGTTGCGTATTTCTTTGTCCTCGGACAGCGTGATGTTGACGGCATGGGCGCTTCGGATGGGAAACATCCGGATATCGGCATCGTATCGCCGGGAATAAAAAAGGTACGGCTGACTGTCATCGGAGAGAAAGGGAACCGCCCACCAGAGTTGTCTCTTTCCGGCATCTAACAGTTCCTCGCGAATGGCGGAGTTGAACCGGATCAGCACGGTCTTGAAGTCTTTTGACAGATGAAAGCTCTTTTCGCCTCGCGACACCCGGGAACGGTTAGACAGGATTTCTTCGACCCGGATATAGTTGCCGTCCGGGTCAGGAACATACTCACCGTTTTCAAGAATGTAGTTCCCCTGTCCCGGGTCCACCTCGAGGTAGGTAATGCCCCGGGCGTTTCGCGTCTCCTCTGAAAGAGTGTACAGGGCGCTCACATTCAGTCGCTTGCGGGCGTTGTAGTACTGCAAATGCAGCCTTCCCAGAAAGCTCTCGTCGCTTGCTTCCGCTTGCGTCAGCCATTGATAGGTCAAGTGAAAATGGCCGGTGAGGTCGCCGAGCTTGCGGTTGGAACTTGTCGAAACGCGGTTCCGCGAGAGTATCTCGCGCCATGTCCCCGTCAATGAATCCTCGACGTAGTACTCGTAACTCAACTTTTCACTCTGTCCGTCAAGCGCCCACCGGAATTGACTATATCTCGTCCCTCGCATCTCTCCGCTGTAATCATTCTTACGCCGGTCATGTTCATAGTTTGACGAAAGCTCGAATCGGGGCGAAAGCCGGTAGCTGAGGCCGCCGGTATAGATGCTTGCTTTTCCTTCCGTTGCCGTTGCCGAGCTTCTATTGGCAGACGCTGTTGTCCTCCACCCAATCGATGCCTTGACCCTGTTGTGCGGCGTGAGTTGGGTCTTAACACCACCGGTAGATGACTTGAAGCTGTCTCGATACTCAAGATTCGAGAAGAAAGGCAAGAGAGCAATGACGAGTGACGGGCTGACGGAGAGACCAAACTCATATAACGACTCGTCGGTAAGAGCAACGAAGTTGCCTGGTAGGAGGAAATCGCGATTGAAATCCACTGCGTACAGTCTGCTGCGTGTGTTGAAGGCTGCTTCTTTCCGGCGGGCTTTGACAATCAAACGGTTTTCCTGCTCGTTCCACAGCCATTCTCTTTGGGAAGCAACAGAATAGAACGAGCCTCGATTGTCATGGTCATCCCGCCCTGAAAACAGATTCCGGTCGGATAGAGTCTGGCGAAACTCGACGCTGAGGTCGCCAACAAGTTTATTGCGCAGGCCAACCCGGGCGTTGTAGTAGTCGGTTCGTTTCGGTGCGGAAACAAACACAACTGGCAGGTAATCACCCTGTCCAAAACCGACAAACTGGTAGCGCCCGGTTCCCAAAAACTGGTAATCGCCGTTCCCCGCACCGACAAAGCTGAAACTGACGGCATAATCACCATTGCCTCCTCCCACATACTGGTAGATGGAATCGGGCAGGCTATCGACAACGAGAACGTAGCTGCCGCTGCTGTCCGGCGTTACACCGGAGCGAAAAGCGGCGGCAACACTGTCGCCAACGGAAGCCAGCAGATCTTTCTCCTCATCGGATAGTTCTCCGCGCAAAGGCAGGTCTTTGTCGTCACCTTCCCGGAGAAACTCCACCGCGAAAAACAGCGCCGAATCGCCGATACTGGCACCCCCTCCGGTGGAAAAGAGCTCCCCGCGGTAATCGGTCGCGCGGGGTTCATAGTCAATCTCTATTCTGCTTCGACGGTCGATCGGATGATCGACGCTGAAATTGATCTGACCGATGGGGTAGTCGATTGTGTAATCCTTGTCACCTCCGCGCTCCAGAAGATGGCCGTCAAGCCAGACCTGTTCCGAGCCGGGTACGATGGGCAAGGCGGCGCTTCCTTCGCCGATCTGATAAGGGCCCTGCAAGCCGTCGATACCAAAAAAACGGTAAGACTCGAATCTCCCCCTGGGTCGGGCCGCCAGCGCCTCAGCGTACCAGTTGGGGGTGTGGAGGCTGAAATTCGCCCCGGAGATTCTCTTGTTTCGCGGCGGGCCGGTGTCAAACCGGCTGGCAACCGCCATGTCGCCCACCTGCGCCGAGACTATTTTTGACTTAAGACTCAGATTGATCCGGTCAAGTTCACTGAGCCTGCTGTTGGAAGGACCATAAGACGGATCATACCCGCGATCGGAGACGGCTCCGGTAACCTCAAGTCCCGGCGCCAGAAAACCCTGAATTCGCAGGTCAAGAGACTGGCTGAAACTCGATGCTCCCACCGAGCGAGCTGAAAAGTTAAACGATTTGGAACCCGATATTGTAATATCGGACCTGGCCAATGAAGCGGCTCTGCCGGCGCTGTGAGATGGGGGATCGGGACGGTCGACCGTCCGAGGCACGATCGCAGGCAAGGAGCGACCGTACGACGTCGGCACCCAGTCGGGTAAGGGTTCGTAGATAACCCGCAGAGTGTCACCAGGCCCAAACTCAAGATGCGACAGGTCAAACAGCCTGCCGGTGGCGTCAAACGAATAATCAACGTTTCGCCGCAGGAGTTGACCGTTCAGATAAAGCGAATCAGATTCAAAAAAGATGCGCCGCTTGTCAACAAACAAACGCTCGGGGATTTCTTCCCCGACCAGGACAATCTCCGTTTTCGCCTCGACAACCGTACTGATGGCTATTGCCGATAGAAGGAAAAGAGATACTTGTATCGCCGGCCACCATTGCATACATGGTAATCTTATGCTACGTTACATTCAAAGGCAAGCTACCTCTTTTGGTGGTGATGGGCAACCCGATGCTGTCTCAAGAGTGCGGGATGAGGGAATAACAGAGCCGATGGCAACCTGTGTCACGTCTGGTCTTGACATCCCTATAACCTTGAACTGGCAGCTCACCCAAAGGGCGGGGTCTTTTTTAACAGGACAAGTGCAAAACCCGACGCAACAATAATGCGCGAACACCTGACCAGTGAAGCCATAAAAAAACGCGGCCACCTCTGTGGCCGCGTTCGTTGTTGTGCGTAAAGTCTATTTCCGTTTTTTGTGGAGCGCGCAGAACTTGCTCCTGCCGTCAGTGAACCGCTTGCACTTCTTGCCGGCTTTCGTTTTGCCAGCGCAGTGGACCTTCTTCTTGGTCACTTTTTTCTTTGCTGCTTTCTTCGCTTTGCGCATTAAAAATCCTCCATCCTTTAGTTTGGATGCGACAAAAAACCTGATTGTTGAAACTATGTCAAGAAAAAAAATCAATAAACTGCTGAAATGTTCGTCGCGCATGACAAGACGCGACCGTTCCACTGATGTCAGATAGATAAGCTGAGGTGGCAGCCATCAATCGTCTAATGTGTACGATTTCATGAACGCCGCGGCGTTTTCCTCTTGGTCGGAATGGAGGAAAACTTGTTGGCTTCCCTCTCGGGTTGTTCCTCGTCATCGTGTTTGTCACGTCCGAAGCGTTGAAGCATGAGCGCCATTTCCATCAGCTTCTCGTCCACCGCAGCCATGATCGAACCTTTAGCGAACTTCCCGTTGGAGAGACGCCGCCCGGCGGGCATACCGGTGAGGATTTCAATTCCTTCATTGATGGTCTTGATGGGGTAAATGTGGAACTTCCTTTTATTGACGGCATCAATGACATCAGGACGCAAAAGCAGATCGGGGACGTTTTGGTGGGGGATAATCACTCCCTGTTCACCGGTGAGCCTTTTGCTTTTGCAAACATCAAGAAAACCTTCGATCTTCTCGTTGACGCCTCCGATAGGCTGAATCTCCCCCTTTTGATTGACGGAGCCGGTCACGGCGATCCCCTGCTTGATGGGTATGTTGCTGAGAGAGGACAGGATTGCATATATCTCTGTGGAGGATGCCGAATCGCCGTCGACACCGCCGTAGGACTGTTCAAAAGTCAGCGAGGCCGACATCACAAGCGGTTTATCCTGGGCGAACATCTGCCGCAGATAACCGCTCAACACCAGCACCCCTTTGCTGTGTATAGGCCCCGACAGGTCTGCTTCCCGTTCGATGTTGATGACGCCGGCTCTTCCCAGAGCGGTGCTGGCGGTGATCCTCGTCGGTCGACCGAACGAGTATTCACCAACACTATAAACGGAGAGACCGTTGATCTGTCCCACCGTCGAGCCAGAGGTAGACACCAGCAGGATGTCGTTGTCAAACATTTCCTGAATCTTGTCCTCGATCAAGTTAACGCGCGACTTTTTTAGGGTGATGGCGCAATAGACATCGTCACGCGTTACCTTCGAAGCTTTCCTCTGTCGGGCACAGAAAGCGCCCTCGCGGATGATATCGGAGATAGAAGAGAACCGTGCGGTCAGTTTGTCGCGCCGCCCGGAAAGCCTCATCCCGTATTCAGCGACAGCCTGCATCCCAGTAATATCAAACGTCGGCAGTTGCTCATCCTCCACAACCCGGCGGATGAATGCGAAGTAGCTGCGGAGACTGCGTTTGTTAACCTTCATCACGCTGTCGAACTCGGCTTTGACTTTGAAAATCTTTTTGAAATCCTCATCAAGCTGCCACAGCAGTTGGTAGACCTCCGGCTCACCTACCAGAACAACCTTCACATTAAGCGGAATCGGTTCCGGTTTGATACCGGAACCGGCCATCATATAAAAGGGGTCAAAACCGGTAATCTCGATCTCGCGGTTCCTCAGCGCCCTTTTAAGGTGTATCCAGACGCCCGGTTCCATCAAGACATCCATGGCGCGAGCCACCAGGAAACCGCCAGACGCGTGCAATAGCGAACCGGAGAAAATGCGGGTAAAGTCGGTGCGCCAGTATCCGAAACGGTCAACCACACGCTCCAGGGAACCGAAAAGGTTCTTATAGGACGGGGACTTTTCCAGTATGACGGGAACTTGTTCCGTTTCGGCGTTGTCAAGAATGAGATTGACCGAAAACTCCTCGAACGGCTCCCGCTTACGGTACGGCGGTGGCTCTTCTTCGCCGCGCCGTGGCTGCGCTTCACGAAACCGGTCGAGGTCGCTAAGCAGAGCCTCTTCCACCTCTTCGAGATAACACCCCACCTTTTCGTCGGGGAACCGCTTTTTCAATACGTTTATCTTCTCGGAAACGAGGGGAGCAATCATGGAGAAGTTGAGCTTTTCCAGCGCATCCTCCATTTTGTTGGTCAGCTTTTTCGACTCAACAGACGTGGCGTCGAATTCCCGTCGCAAACTATCCCACCGACGGCGAAGTTCATCGAGCCGCGACAGAGGAAACTTGCCCTCCTTGGCCAGCCGCTCCAGTTTCTCCAGAGAGATCGGTTCCTTGTCAATTAAAGGCTGGATTTCGTTGCGCACCCCAATGCCGATTTGAATCTGGACCATGACAAACCCGGCCTCGGATAGCTTTTCTTCAAATGCCCGAATAAGCTCCTTCTGCCTACCTTCGAACTCCCGCGTAATGCGGCTGTAGCGATCTTTGTAGTCTTCTGACAGAAAAATTTTGGGAACGGCTTTACGGACGGAGCCGATGACGTAACCCATGTCTTTTTTGAAGCGTCGACCACCACCGGCCCGGAAGGCCAGTATGCGTGGGTTGTCTTCGTTCTTGAAATTGTTCACATAGCAGACATCGGTCAAATCCAACTTCTTACGGTCGAGGCGCTCGAGTAGGTGCTTGATAGTCGCAACCCGTCCCGTCCCCGTGGGACCGGTAACAAAGATATTATATCCGACGCTTTTAACGTTCAGACCGGTCTTAATAGATTCAATGGCTCTCTTCTGGCCAATAACGTCTGAGCAGGGGGAAACGTCATCAGACGTCTTGACTCCCGGAGGCTTGTAATCGATCCGATAATCCAGGTTCTTGGCGGCAAGTTCTTTCGGCTTTTTTGTCTTTGTCTGTTTTCTGGCCGGCATAGGTATCTCCGTAAACGCGCTAAGTTAATACAAGAATATAGGATAAATCATTCCGCAAAAAAACAAAAAATGCTGTCTGCTACATTCAGTTTCGCAACCCTTCATCAACCCGGTGTACCCTCGTTCAGCTGTGCTCGATCATAGTGACTCAGGCGCAAGGACACAATGACAGCGTTACTGCCAAATAGACATAACCGGCCTAAAAAGCTGGGAAAAATATTTTCTGAAATCAACCAACCTGTAATTTGTTTGTTGATATGACGTTACGAGTGTCTACACGTCTCTCTCATTAGAATTAGCTGGTTAGTTCTCCTTGACAAGGCCTGTCTGATCCATATATTTATAGCGTTTGTTGCCTTTTTGGCATTGCGCATTGGTTTTGGCGGTATCGTCTAGGGGTTAGGACAGGTGGTTCTCAGCCATCAAACCGGGGTTCGATTCCCCGTACCGCTAAAGATGACAACCGATAGGGTGGGGTGACGATTCTCTCGAACCTCGCCCTTACGGTTTCTTTCAAGTCGATATATTCTCCATGATCTTAAGGATACAGCACAATCCTTACATCTAATGTATCGTCCCAGAAATAACCTGCAAAATAACTTGCGTATTCTGTGGCGGGGTGATCTTCAGATCGCCCCGCGTGACAATGGTTTATATCCAGCGTCCATTTTTTTGCCCCTCTACCAGACGAGCTTGCTTGAGGATTGCCATGTGCTTTGAGACTGTTGACGGAGCCAGGTTAAGAAATTCGATAATCTGACAGACACAGAGTTCTCTCTGACGTAAGGCGAGTTCCCGTAGATACCGTCTTTCAAGTCAAGGGCAATATCTCCGGATTAAATGGTTTTTTGTTAATAAGCATGGCTCTTATAATCAGCAGTAGTTTTCTCATACAGGCCACCAGGGTGACCATT
>Ga0209986_10000890_pt1 | contig 29435 bp, 24 predicted proteins | sample BlataG_FD_183168 | JGI IMG/M metagenome (GOLD analysis project Ga0209986, IMG submission 183168) | Deep subsurface microbial communities from Black Sea to uncover new lineages of life (NeLLi) - Black_00105 metaG (SPAdes) (version 2) | ecosystem: Environmental > Aquatic > Marine > Oceanic >...
ATTGAAGCTGAATGAACTGGTTCGTAGTTTTCGATCGTATAGATCGCTGGCCGAAACATGGCTTCACTGTCATCCCTAATTGTGCACTGAAACTTGACACGATTAACCGGCAGATACCTGTGTGTTCCATACTTGGAATTGACCTCTTCTGGCTTGCGGACTGCGCTATACATAAAAATCTTGTTTGAATAACGTCCTTTGTAAAGCCTCGCTGCGTCGAGTCGATTGTTGATTACATAGCTCATTGTACCCCCTCTAACAAGTTTGTCTACCGTTTTCTCCAGTTTATGGAAGTTCTGCTTACCATACACAACAAGGTCTATATCGGATTCGGCGGTGTGCATGTTTAAAGGAATGGAGCCATGAATACCAAAATCTTCTTCAACAATGTCTGATTCACTAGACAGCAACTCGATGAGATCTAAGGTTGTCCTCTGTAGATGATCTTTATTTGTTATTTTTTTCAACGAACGGAGACATTCCTTTGAAGCATAAACTTTTTTGATAGAATCTAATGGCGTGCTAATTACTTCTTTTTCTCTGAATGGACAGAAGTAAACGTAGTTTGGGAAGTTGTTTCGAAAGGTTTCTAGAAGACTCTGGTAATTCTTTGCCGTATAAAGTTTTTCAGCTCTGAGAAGCTCCAACCCGCCGTAGTCCCACTTCCTTTCCAAAAACCTGACACGAAATAGATTCTTGAATTGTGACGGGATATATTTCAAGAAGGAGAAAACTCGGTTGGTTGGATGCTCATACCCGAAAACATTGAAGACAAAGTCGTCTTTAGTTATGAATGTGTCTCCATCTGTTAGAACCAGATTTTTAGAAACACCCGTTTCGAAGCACCTTGATAAAAAACCCTACTTGAGATATTAAAGACTACTGCTTAGACCAGCACAATATTTAATATCGTCAGGAAAAGTACTTTTGAGTTAGTGATTTGAAGTGAAATTACATCCCTATGTAGTGTTTCTTCCAACAGAACAAAAAATAAAGATATTAGGCGCGATTTTTGGTTCCAAGTCAGCTGTCGATGTTTTGAAATTTTCACTCCGCCAAGGTATTTCAAAAAAAATTTATCAGAAAGACCTTATGAAAGAACTGCCTTATTCAAACAAAACGATTATTGAAAACTTAAAGTCTTTGACCAAGCTTGATGTCTTAAGAGAAAATATGGAGAAAATGGAAAAAGAGGGTCGCATTGTATGGGTTAAAGCTTATCAACTTTCAGACATGGGTAAATGGTTTGCTTTGCTACTTGCTGAAGAAAAAGATTTGTCTCAAAGAGAGAAAATAGAAATACTGCAAAATGTTTTTAGAACGTATATAAGATGGGTAAGAGATTTATCAGAAAAACTGCATGCAGACAACAAAATGTTGGAAGATATTTTCATGGAAGAAATGAAGTAGGCAAAGGTGAGAATGATTGAAAACAACCGTCATTGCAGTTGTTGGAAGCAAGAACTCTGGAAAAACAACAGTAATAGAAATTCTGACGAAGGAGCTGGTAAAAAGAGGATACAGACTTGCGGTGGCAAAGCACATTCCTGAACCAAGCTTCACAATAGACACGGAAGGAAAGGACACTTGGAGGTTTGCTGAAGCTGGAGCCGAAACAATCGTCAGCGTGGCATCCGATGAAATAGTCACTGTAGAAAAGACAGATACAAGAAGATTTTCGTTAGAAGCTATTTTGCAGAGATGTACAGGTGTTGATTTAGTTTTCTTAGAGGGCTTTAAGAAACTTGTGGGCGGAAACTACGATGTGCCTAAAATTGTAACGATAAAATCTGCTGAAGAAGCCGTTGAAGCCTCAAAAACTTTTGAACCTATTTTGGCTTTTGCAGGTCTTCACTCGGTAAAGATGCTAAACCTGAATATTCCTTATATAAATGTGTTAGAAGGTAAAGATGAAATTGTAAATATGGTGGAGAAAAATGTCAGAAAATGATTTAAAGCTGATAGTAAAGATTAATGGAAGAAAATTGCTCATGCATCCTTTCGTTCAGAGAATAATAAGGAAAACAGTTTTGGCTATGCTCTCAACTTTAAAGGGTGTTGAGATCAAAGGTGATGAAACTATCGAAATTGAAGTCGAAGGAGCCGCCTGATTCCGCTTTCGCGGTTGAACTGTGGGATTTGGAGATCCTAAAGGGGGAGAAGGGAGAAAGAAGAGAGTTCTTCAAAAACGAAGTAGGATTCTCTAAACCTTTCCACTCTCGGCGGCTCCATGAGACTTGCAGCTTCACCTCCTCTACAAAGCTTTAAAGGCGTCGAACCATCTATTGTATGAAGCTATCATGTTAAGGGAAACACTTGGTTTCCTATCTTCAAGTATTCGTCTGAAGTCGTTCATCCTCATCAATCTTGGCTTAGCCAGCTTATTGGCTGCTTGACCTGACTCGAAGAAATCGCCTATAACCTTCAGATGTGCCGATTGACACACATCTTTTATGTCACTTCCAGAAAAACCTTCAGATAGCCTAGCTAACTCATGTAGATCGATGTCTGGAGCTAACTGCAGACTGCGTACATAGAGTTTAAACATCATTAGGCGAGCGTGGTGATCGGGAAGTGGTACCAAAATCCTTTTTTGGTACCTTCTTATGAAGGGCCAATCTAGGTCCCAAGGTTTGTTTGTTGCTCCAATGATGTAAACGTGTAAATTTTTGCCTTTGTCTATGATTCCGTCCATTTCTTTCAGGAATTGGTTTCGAACACGAACTTCTCCGCCGACTTCGTTCGAGTGTTTTCCCATGAGAGAATCCAGCTCGTCTATGAAAAGTATGGCGGGTTTTCCTTCCATGGCTGATTTTCTCGCTGAATTGCAGAGTCTCGCAACATTTTGTTCAGCTTCACCCAACCATTTAGACATTATTGATGCGGCATCAACAGACATGAAGGCAGCATCTATTTCCGTTGCCACTGCCGCTGCCAACAACGTTTTGCCACAACCTGGCGGACCAAACAGAAGAATCCCTCGAGGCCACCCTAAGGGGAACAGGTCTGGCCTCTGAACTGGATAGACTATGGCTTCTTTTATCGCCCGTTTTGCATGTTCAAGCCCAACAACTGAATCCCACCTCACGTTCGGTTTTTCCTTAACTATAAGCTCGTCATAACTAGCTTTTTCAGCCTCGGTGGGTTTTGCACTTTCAACCCTATTTCCGGCTCCTGGTTGCGATTCAATAGGTGTTGCAGTTCCCTGCAATGCTTTTATTCTTTCTTGGTAGGCTATTGCTCTCTGTATATAGACCTTATTCAAGTTATATTCTGGATACAGGTGAACCAGCTTCAGAAGGGTTTCTATGGCTCTTTGGTACATTGTTATTGCCATACCTCTTGAATTCTGCTTGTCTAAGCGGACGGCTTCCAAAGCATAGTTAGTTGCGGATTTTTCCAGTTCCTGTGGAGCACCCATAAGCTTTTCACCTAGTTTTGGTTTCAATTTTTATTTTGCCTTTATCCCCTAAATTCTGAAGAGCATTCTCAATGTCAGTATATGAAGCATTCAATTTCAAGGAGCATTGCATCAAATCAACTTCTCCTTTACTTTTCTTAACGTATTCCAAAAGAACATCCTCCAGTGAAGGTGTTTCAACTTTCAGCGAAAATTCCTGTAACTCCGATTCCTTAAAAGAAAAGAGATCTTGGGAAGATACAACTTCTGTTTCAACGATTTCTTGACTCACCGTCTGTGAACATGCTGTCGCCAATGCAACCATCTGCTTAACAGGTACTTCCATGGGGGTTTCTAGGGCGGCGGGGGGTTCAGGAAGTTCTTCAGCTACTTTTTGTTCCAGGAAGCTCGAGACTTCTTTCAGTATTTCCTTTCCTTCTAGCGTCATTCTGTTTACTGGAATTGCTGATCCGTCCAATGTTATTCTTGTTGAGTAAAGCGTTTCGTTTATCGCGTCATTAACTCTGTTTAGTTCAGATGAAACATCAGGTAAAAATTCAAAAAGCTGTTTTGAAACTTTTTGAAGCATTTTTAATGCTGGTTTTAGGTTGATGATTATGTCGCTCAGTTCCCTTATTGTTTCAAGTCTGATGACCACCCGCTCGATTGCTAATTCCACATTGCAAAGGAACTTTATCAGTTTCTTAATTTCTGCTATTTCGTTTGCGCACATTGTAGCTCTGTCTTTATTATGATTTTTTAACGCGTGAACGCATGTTTTAAACAGAACTTCATCTCTTTTCTTGAGTCTGAAGGACGCTTGCTTGAGTTTATATTGCTGGACTCTTAGTTTGGGAATTGATTTACCGATTAATTCCTGTATTGGTGGAGGGTTTTTTTGGAAAAAGTTTCTGATTTTGGCTCCCTCCGCCCGCTGTGCGTTAGTCTATGCGCTGGACTTGCCTACTTCTTTCACGTAGACTACTACAGGTGGTTCTGGAAGGCTCAGTGACTGGGGTTGATGAGTAGGGGTCTCTTCTTGGGTGCTCGATTCTCCTAGTGACTCTTCTTTAGCTTCTTGCTCTATCTGGGGCGGTGTTTCTCCAAGAAGGATGTTTGAAAGCTTGGTCTTTATAGTTTCCAGGTTGCTTTTCTTCATGTTAGTGCTTCTTAGACATTCTTGTATTATTGTGAAAGCTTCTTGGTAGGATTGGTCGTCGATTTTTCCTATCTCATGCTCAATTTCAAGATTGACTAGAGCATAGTTTAAATCCTTAATTTCTTGAGAACACCTAGCAGTTTCCTTGTCGATTTCTTCTGGTAAAGCTCTAGCTTCACTTTTCAGCTGGTTCAAGACACCTTCAAAACTTCTATGCAGATCATCATGTAATTCAGGTGAAATCTTGTTTTTTTCTACAAGCCTTTTTAGAGCTTGGTCTTTGCGCCATATCAATGGAATTTGATCACAGAAGGTTGTGGCTTTCATCTTTAATGCGGATTGAAAAATTACTTCTGAACCTTCAATTTTTAAGCTTTCTGCAGGGTATTTTGTAAGCTTGCCGTCTCCCTGTTTAATGTAGGCGAAATCAACTCTACCGTATGGGTTCACAGCGAAAGACGTAATTCTTCCGATTGCACCTCCGTATTCATCTTCTACTTGCTTTCCGATCGATATAAAAAGGTTGGATTCTTGTGTCATAATTGCAGTCTCCTATGTGATTGAATTTAGGATGTTCCAGTAGGGGATTGCTCGCCTAGCGATACAGAAGAGATTCCTGCTGGCAGTTCTGGGAATTTCTCTTTAATTTTCTGTTCTGCAATGGCCGAGGCTTCCGCCATAATTTTCTGAGCATCTTCATTTGCTGTGTCAAAGTTCACTGAGAAACCTGTATTTTGTCCGGCTTCCATTATTATTCCGCTTAGCAAGTCACCTATCTGCCCCAACTCTCGGTCAGCTTCTGGAAAAACGTTTGCCATTCCTGTTTTAACTGCTCTCAGAACGTTTACAGCTGGACCAAGTGTCGAAACTACATCTCCAAGTTCTGAAACTGTTCGAAGCCTCAACACAATTTGTTCAAGGGCAAGTCTTCCATGCATAATCATTTTTTCCATTTTTCTAATCTCAGCTAATTCATTAGCGAAAACGTTTGCCCGTGCCATGTCGTGCTTCGTGTAAGCATCCACAATTCTTGCGAAAATAGATTTATCTCTCTTGCTGAACCTATCACCGGCCTGATCTAGTTTCTGTATTTGCATGTCTAGCCGCCTAACAGCCATGTTAAGCCTTGGCTTTAATGGACCTGGGGGTTTTACGGCACTCTTAATGCGTTCTGTTATCGGCTGGTCACTTCTTCCATCTTCCCATCCTTTAGCAAATTTTTCTGACAAATTAATACCTCCGAACAGGAATTATGCATAAACAAATCTTATACATTGTTAACATGCTGAAAACATATACGGATATATGTAGAGCTATATAGGCTTCCACAAACCGTTTTGAGCTTTAATTCTATAGTGAAAAGAAGTACTTGCTGCTTTCACTAAAATAGACAAAAACATGTAAGTTAGACTAAAAAGGGGCTTAGAATCCTAATGTAAGCAAAGGTGAAAAAATTGGGTGAAAGAATGAAGATTTTTGGGATAGTAGCGCTCTTAGGATTCATGGCAGGAGTCATAGCTCAACTAACAGTCGACCTTGTGATTCCTGCACTGCTTAAAGTACTGCCTGAACTGGCTCAGATAAAGTTCCTGGTTTCAGGATTTGCCGGCGCCTGTCTAACACTCGTCATGGTAAGCGTTTGGGCCCACATCACTGGTCCATCAAATCCATAACAAACATCCCTACACACCTCTTTTATTTTTGTGTTCTTAGTTTAAACTCTGTCATCTAAAACAGATTGTATATTGGACTCAGCAGCGGAAAAAACAATCATCCACTTTTGGTCAGTGTACCTCGATTACCTCATCGTCCGAATTCTTAGGTAGATATACCAAGTTATTTATGTTTCCAAGAAACTTCACTCATCGATTTCAGTGACAAATTCAAGTCTTGCATCCATCTGCATGTTTTATCTGCGGCAAGTAACTCCAGCGCGCGCTCTGTCGCTGAAGCGGTTAAAACAATCTTTTTGCCTTTTTTATTTGTCATGTTTTTACTTTCATGACCGAGTTCCCTACGTTTTTGTCAAAGATAAACAGGTTATAGCGTATTGTACACTAGCACTTTATAAAAAATCCTGTTTCCTTCTGAATCATGCGTTTTCACGTTTCCATAACGTGTGAAAACAGGGAAGGCTAGGTAGATTATTTCTTGTTTAGATGGTTAGACGTGTTAAAGGTTGAATAACACTATGTGCGGTAGGAGACGCAATTAGCGTACTAAAAGACTTATTAATGATTTTTGAACGATTCATTCTTCAAAAAAAAGGGAACTTAATTGGCTGGTGGAAATGAGAAAAAGAGACTGCTGGCGATTCTTGGGAGTGCACATTCACTTAATCATTCATTGTTCGTGATTGCGCCACCGCTTTTAACGATGATTATGAGTGATTTAGGGGTTTCAAATTTTGTTATGGGCACCGTTGGCACAATAACATCCTTCATTTATGGTGCAGGTTCACTTATTGGTGGCCCCTTGGGTGATAGAATCGGAGAAATAAAAACAATAACGCTGTTTCTAGCCTTCGCAGGAATATCCACATTCGTTATGTTTTTTGCAACCAACGTTTTCATATATGCCTTAGCATCAGGTTTGATTGCTGTTTGGGCAAGTTTTTATCATCCAACTGCAAATTCGCTAATATCCAAAGCTTTCGGCAGTGGCACAGCTGAAGCGATGGGACTGCATGGTATGGGCGGAACATTAGGCGTGATGCTAACACCAACAATAGCATGGTTCATCGGCACACATTTTGGATGGCAATTTGCCTTCATATTCTTTGGAATACTTTGCATAATCCTAGCAGCATTACTCATCGGAAACTTAAAAAGAACTGGAAACAAAAAAGTTTCAAATATCAGATTTCGTGAGGTTTTCAAAATCCCGGAGCTACGGATAATCTTAGTTTTCAACATAGCAATAGGATTGTTTATGAAGGGAGTTGAATACTTCTTCCCAACCTATCTAGAAGGTGTCAAGGGATTCGATCCAATGTGGGCTTCGATAGCTTACACTTTGATTTTGGCTTCTGGTGTTCCAGCTCAGTGGCTTGGAGGAAAAACCGCTGATTTATTCGGTTCTAGAAAAGTGTTGATAGCAACTTCACTCGGCGTAGTGTTAAGCTTGTTCATACTCCAGTTCTCACCGATTTCTTTGCTTGGAGTCGCCCTATTTATATCCCTTTACGGAATAAGCTTTTATGCCCACCAGCCAGCATTGAACTCGCTCACCGGTCTATTAAGTCCAGAAGGTTCACGGGGAACTGTCTACGGTATACTTTTCTTCACGTCCTTCGGAATTGGCTCAATCTCTCAATCAATTGCAGGCTATTGCGCAGACAATTACGGCTTAGAATCAGCTTTCTATCTGCTGACAATCTTCGCTTTAGCGGCACTAGTCATCTCCTTAATTCTTCCAGATAAAAGAGAAAATAAGACCAGATAATGATTTCTCAAAACCCGTATGTTGCTGAACTGGCGCTCATGCACCCAGAAATTTAGAGGAAAACTTCAAAGCCCCTTCAGCATGGTGCGAATCGTCGTTAATGTAAAGACGAGTCTAAACTGCAGAAGACAAGATTCCTGAAGTAAAAATGGTTAATCACCTCTCCTTGAGTGAAGAAGTTCTCTATTGAAAAATTCTTCTTGCCACAAAACTTCAGATCGTAGTGCAAAATGGAAGTTAGATGAGTCCCTTTCTTTTCAGCATCTTTTCTAGTATCGGCCGTATTTTCGCATTTTCAGCTTCAATTTTGTTCTTGCCTAAGGTATGCATCTGTTCTGTCATTTCCCTAACAACTTCTGCGAACTTTATTCCTTCGGCAGCGGAAACGTATTCTACACGGAATCTTTCCGAGCTTAATCCAAGCTTCTGCAGCATAGGCGCTAACGCATCCATTCTAGTTTTCATCTTGCGGTTTCCACTGATATAGTGGCAGTCATATGGTAGGTGGCATGCACCGACGAGAACCATAGCTGCGCCAAGCCTGAAAGCTTCGAGAATGAAGTCTCTGTCAACCCTTCCTGAACACATGACTCTTATGGTTCTTATTGTCGGTGGATATTCAAATCTACTTGTGCCTGCCAGATCTGCCCCCGCATAGCTGCACCAGTTGCAGAGGAAAGCCAAAATCTTGTCCTTAGGATTTGTTTCGAGGGCTGCTCTTATTTGGGCGAAGATTTGGGCGTCTGTAAAGTGCATTTGTGTTATAGCATCTGCAGGGCATTCTGCTACGCACGTTCCGCACCCGTGACACATAGCTATTGTCACTTGAGCTGGTTTTCCTTCCTCAGCCTTAATTGCTCCGTAGGGACACCTCTGAGCGCATATGCCGCACTTGGTCTTGACGTTTCTGCACTTGTCTGGGTCTACGACGGCTACTATTGGCTCAATCTTCCACGTTGCCTTCGAAAGCACGGTTGCTGCTCTTGATGCTGCGGCATTGCCTTGTGAGACGCTGTACGGTATGTCCTTCAATCCTTGGCATGCTCCAGCTAGGAATATTCCGGCAGTAGGGGCATCTATAGGCTTGAGCTTAGGGTGACTCTCCATAAAGAAGCCGTTTGAACCGCGTGTTAAACTGAGTATGCGAGCCATCTCATCTGTACCTTTCTTGGGTATGGCTGCAGTTGCTAAAACAACCATTTCAGCCTTAATTTCTATGGGCTGGCTAAGTGCCATGTCTTCAGCATGCACAACCAGATTTTTCGTTTCAGGGTCTTCGAAAACTCTGCTTACTCTTCCACGAACGAAGTTCACACCATGCTCTCTTGCACGGCTATAGAATTCTTCATACCCCTTGAAGTTGCTCCGCATGTCCATGTAGAAGACATAGACTTCTACGTCTTCTTTGTACTTCTCTTTAATCTGGATAACATGCTTCAGAGTATACATGCAACAGAAGTTTGAGCAATATGGGTATTTGTTTACATCGCGTGAACCGACGCATTGGATGAAGGCAATACTGTGGGGCTTCTGTCCATCCGAAGCTCTAACAACTTTCCCGCCAGTTGGACCAGCAGCAAGTATGAGCCTTTCAAACTCTAGAGACGTTATCACATTTGTATATTTACCATAACCGTAGAGCGAATTATCATATGGAAAATAGATGTCATAGCCTGTAGATACAATTATTGCCCCGACTTTCAGTTTGATTTCTTCGGGTTTCTGTTCAAGATTTATGGCTCGTCTTGCCCCACAAGCGTCAACGCACTTGTAGCATTCAATACAGTAATCCTTGTCTAAAGTGTAAATCAGCGGAACCGCTTGGTCAAAGGGGACGGATATGGCCTTTCTAACGCCTAAATTCATGTCCCACTCGTTTGGATACTCAATTGGACAAACCTCTCTGCATTCGCCACAACCAGTGCAGCTTTCAGCAATCACGTATCGTGGGTTTTTGCGAATCTTGACCTCAAAATTGCCTATAAAACCACTGACGCTAAGCAAATCAGCATAAGAAATAATCTCAATGTTAGGATGACGCCCAACATCAACCATTTTTGGGCCTTCAATACATATGGAGCAGTCAAGGGTTGGAAACGTCTTATCCAGCTGTGCCATGTGACCTCCTATACTCTCTCCTTTCTCAAGCAAATACGTTTTGAAGCCCATCTCAGCCAAGTCCAAAGCAGCGTTCATTCCAGCTATGCCACCACCTACGACTAAGGCCTTGTTGGTTACTGGAACCTCCATTGTCTCCAGTGGATGAAATAGCCTTGCTTTTGCAACAGCCATTTTTATCAGGTCCTTAGCCTTTTCGGTGGCTTCTTTTGGTGTACTCGGGTGGCACCATGATGAGAATTCACGTATATTTGCCATTTCAAAGAGGAAGGGGTTCAAGCCTGCTTCAGAAACTGTTCTTCGAAATGTAGGTTCATGCATTCGTGGCGAGCACGCTGCCACAATAACACGGTTGAGCTTGTGCTCTTTTATTCCTTTTCTGATTTCATCTTGCCCAGGGTCTGCACACGTGTAACGGTTCTCCTTTACATACACGACGTCTGGCAAAGTTTTCGAGTACTCAACTAGCTCTTTTATATCTATCACACCAGCTATGTTTAAGCCACAGTGACAAATGAAAACCCCTATCCGAAGTTCTTCAACTTCTATCTGCTTCTGCATTTCTTTTTGAGACATCTACGCCACCTTCCAGTTCAACCTCTTCTCAACGGATTCCCTCACTTTCCTAGAACTCTTCGCCTTCAACTCTTTAGTCATCTCAATTGATGAAGCTAACCTTTCTAATGCCCTATTCCACGCCCCAGAGCTAACTGGTGTATGTCTTATTGAGGCGCGTTTAAGCTCCAAGGCCTCCTCAACTGGACAAACAATCTTGCATGCTCCGCAGTAAACGCAAAAAATTTCGTTTACATGCACCTTTTTATCCTTATCAGAAAGATAAAGTGCACCTGTTATTGGACAAACATCATAGCAGTCTGTGCAGTCTTCTGGACAATTTTCAGAGTGAATAGTAATCTTTCCGTGAAAGATTTTTCGCACCGTTACGACTCCTTCAGGGCACTTGAATTCGCATACTCCGCAGCATGGGCAACGTTCCTTTTGGATGTCGATTTGAACCTGAAGTTCTCCCTTCTCTTTTTCAGTTAAGGAGTCTACTCTTTCAACAATTTCTCCGTCAGCTGTCAGTCTCGTTACTCTGATCAAATCTAGTGGACATGCTTCCTCGCATTCAACGCAGTCCACGGGGTATTTACTTGGGTTTACCTGGATGTCTCGAATCAATTGAGGGAAGCTTTCCTTATCAACAACTGACAGAAGGTGTTCCCCATTCACAGTTACTTTTATTGCTCCGCAAGGACACAGTATGTCGCATATTCCACAGAAATTGCATTTTTCTATATCTATGTCAATTTTTGCGTGCCTAGCTTTTTCTCCTGAAGCTTTCGGCTGTTTTTCAAGTTTAATGGCTTCTTTCGGGCAGGCAAGAGTACAGATTTGACAGCCTACACACATGTTTTTGTCAAGGGTTAACTTGTAGTTTCTGATGTGTAAAATCCATTCTAGCGTTAATGTTTCTGCCGTGTGTTTTTTCGTGGTTTTCAGAGGCATCCATCAACCCACCGAGTCATATATAATGTGAGTTGCAATGAAAGGTGCTCTAATACTTAACGTTAATATATAGTTTAGTTCTGAATCTGCAAGGTTTTAATGAAGAAAAATTGTGCAAACCGCAACGTGACAGTTCAAGCCTTCGTTTTCCAAAGCTATAATGTTTAAACCAGCATTCTGTAACAAACTTCTAAAGATTTCTACAGGGAATTTCTTCTTTAAGCCAGTAATGACAAGGACAGCGTTGGGTTTTGTGGTTCGTTTAATCTCATTTAGAGTCTTGAGAGGATTAGGCATGTTCTGAATAACAGTTAGAGCAAAAACGTGGTTAAAGGTGCCTTTTTTCAGAGGCGTGTTATCAGCGTCAGCCAAAATCAAATGTACATTTGAAAACTTGTCGGCACGTTCTTTTGCTTGTGCCAGTATTTTTCTTGAAATATCCAATCCAACAATTGTTTTAGCTTTGCTTGCAATATGGTTGAACAAAAGCCCCGTTCCACATCCTACATCCAAAACTGAAGCTTCTTTTCCCATGCGTACATTTTGCATAGCAGCTCCAATTTTTGCCGTTTGCTCCTCAGAATATCGCATATCATATATGTTTGCTGTTAAATCGTACCGCTGCATCACATCGCGTTTCCAGGTCCACTCACTCAATGTAAACCCTTCAGAAATTTTATGTACATAAAAGGCTTCTAAAGCTATTGGCGAATACTGTGCTAAGCTCCAAATCCTTTGTTGTCTTATTGAGTCCATGTGCTGATGAAGCTGAGAAGACTGTTAGGAAGGCTGTTTCTCAACATAAAATGATACTCATTATTGGTGATTGTTGGGTTCATTACACTGGAAGAGCAAGCTCAAAACTGGAGTCTGGAGAACGTATATTAATCATCAAGGAAGACGGTTCCCTTCTTGTTCACCGCTCTGTTGGCTACGAGCCTGTGAACTGGCAGCCTCCCGGTTGTATTTTTCACGTTCAAGCAACTGACAACATCTTGGAGATTCATGCTGTAAGGCAGAAGCCAGTTGAATCCGTTAAGGTGTTTTTTGACAAGATCCACATGGTTTCTGCTTCAAGTCTCATGGATTCTGGAGAGTTTTCTCTTTACGCAAGCGAGGAAGATATGCAAAAAGCAATTCTATTGAAGCCTTCACTGGTAGAAGAAGGATTCAAACCCATAAGTTATGAGAAAAAAGTTGAACCAGGCTTCGTCGATGTTTATGGCGTGGACAAAGATGGTTGTTTTGTTGTTGTGGAGATCAAACGTAGAACAGCAGGCAATGAAGCTGTACTGCAACTAGCAAGATATGTTGATGCAATCAAGAGTAGAGTAAACCGTAAAGTGCGGGGAATTCTGGTTGCCCCAAACATTGCAAAGGGAGTTCAAAAGCTCTTAGCAACCCTTGAATTGGATTTCAAGTCTCTCAACCCTAGAAAGTGCTCTGAAATATTGAACAGACCGAAAACCAGAAAATTGGAGACCTTTTTCAAAAAGGAACAAAGTAATAAGTCATAAACTGTCTGTACGCATCGAATTCATCGGTGCTGTAGTCTTTCCGCCAAGGCATAGATTATGAGGGGTAGAATTAAGCTTGCTTCACCAAAAATGAAGGTTTTTTCAGCATTCTTTTTTATCTGTCCCCAGGATACAGCCTCTCTTGGTCTTGCTCCAGATAAGGAACCGTCGGCTTCAATGGCGGTGGATAGATAAATAGCGTAATCCAATCCTCCTTTGAATTGGTTCCACCAGATCGTGTGATGTTTTGATATTCCGCCGCCAACTATTAGAGCCCCAGTTTTCTCAGCTTCCCAAACTTTGTCATTTAATAATTGTTCATCTTTTAGAACATTAATCTTGAAATCTTTGTCTTGCGAGAACATCCACAGCTGGTATCCGATCATTCCATCGGTTATGCCTGGAACTATGACCGGAATCTTGTTTTTTGTCGCCCAATAGATTATCGAATCCTTAGAATCTAATCTTTTTCCGAATTCCCATACGAGCTCGTAGGTTGCTAATTCCTTCTTCTCTTCGTAGATTTCGTTCAGAAATTTTTGAACGTTTTTTTCAACCTGATCAGCATACACTTTATCTGGAACTAGAACGTTACCTAAACGGCTGAAACCTTTTTTCTTAACTTCCTCATCGTTCAATTCAAAAGAACCTTGATAGTAGTCTCCCCAGATTCTCGCTAAATCGTGATCTAGAGTTCCACAGGTTGTGATGACCAAGTCGAACCAGTTTCTCCTCACCATTTCCCTGAATATGCCTCTTATCCCGGTTGCCACTAAACACGCTGGAAAGGACAGGAAATTAAGTGATTTTTCGTCATTGATCATTCTTTCCAGGATGTTTACGGCTTTGGCCACTTTATTTCCTTGGAAACCACCTATTTCTTCCATTTGCCCTAAGATCTCTTTCAGATCTCCTGGCTTTTCTATCTCAAAATCCTTCACTTTCTTCATAGGTAAGACTGGATTGTTCCTTCATTTAAGAGTAGAGGAAGGAGGGTTTGAAAGTGGTTTTTAGAATCATGTGAGTAATAAGATTCTTGGGGTGTCTTTGGAAGGTGGTTTTTCCTAAGCTTCGTCTAATTGTCCCCATGGGTTTCGGGCTTCAAATGGTATCGTTATGAAATCATATATTGGCGTTCTTACGCATACAAGGAAAATTGAGAATTCTGTGAAACTCGTAAAGGCGAGAATCTTTCAAACAGGTTGAATTCAAATAATGAAGTAATTGAAGAATAAAGAAGAATTGTGGATTAGGCGATAAAACGATTTGAGGAAGGTAATGTAACATAACTGTTTTTGACTACAGTCAAGATGTTGAGAAATTCAGTATTGATATACAGTATATCCTAAAGAAAAAAAAGGGGTGTGGTTTGTTTTTCTATTTTTCCGTAGCTTCTTCTACTTTTTTCGCTGCTTCGGTGGCTGTTTGAATCCATTCGTCGGCTTTTTTCCTTACTACGTCCTTGAAGCCCAATCCAAATGCTATGGCAATGCCAACTCCAGCTCCCACTGCTATGCCCCATGCCAAGGCGGTGGCGAATATGTATAAGATGGTGACGTCTATTCCTATCACACTTAGGGCTATTACTAATACCACAAAATATAGGAGTAGTCTTAAGCCGGTGGTTATTATGCCTACGAACTCTATTTTTGCCTCTCTGCCAAGAGCCTTGAAGAAGTCAACGAAGTAATCGATCACTATGAAGCCGAAGATTAGAATGAAGATGCCTGCAATGAATTTAGGTATGTAGGAGACTGTTGTGTTCAAGAACTCGCTTAGGACTTCTATGTTCAGTATGTTTGCAGCGGTCAGAATAGCTATTAAATAGATAAACCATCTTACAACAAGGTCGAAGAAGTGCACGCATGTTATTCCGGATGTTTCTATCGACTGGCCTATGACTGTTTTGCGCAGTGCATCATCGACTCCCACTTTATCCATGATTTTGGATACTCCTTTGCCCAGAGCACGCCCTGCTATCCAGCCTATGATCAAGGCAATTATCGCACCGATTATCCCGGGAAGCATATTCACGAATATTGTCCATAGGTCTTCCAAGAAAGCTATCTGTAAACTTACGATGTCGTACATCATTAACACCTTTCGTAGTATATCAAAGATGATTAGTATATAATCTTTGTTAGCTTTTCTACTGGAACCGTTTGGTGGTGAGACTTTCAAAGAAATAAATGATGGTTGTCCTGAGCATTAACAGTAGCGTCTAACAACCTTGTTGACACCAGCTCGCGTCCTTGAACATACGTTATGAAATAGGTTTCTCTCGGTTGTGATGATGAGAAAGAACGCTGTAACGCTTCAGCACACCGAGTGGGCTTTTGTTCGCTTATGCCAGTTGTTCAGCAATTAGATTTAATATGTGCTCTAGAATAACAGATAAGCCAAATACAGCACCGTTGAGGTTGACATGTTGGCAGTGGATGAAATGGCGAAATAAGGAAAATGTTTATCAATTCTAAGCTAAAATTTAAATCTTAGCATTTGTTTCTAAGGCGCCAGAGGAAAATTGCGTTGGATGAGACACAAGAAAAAGGGTACATAGCCTTATGTAGAGGAGAAGGCGATGACTGAAAAACTGGTTGTTACCAGAGGCGATCTGTACGCTTGCTGAGTTCGCCACTGCTTTCGTTTTAATATTCACTGCTTCATCTTTAATCTACATGTTTGGACGTTGGCAGTCACCTAAGTCTGTCCAAGGTCAAAATGGACAAACTACATATGCTTGTGGCGAAAAGGCAGCTTTCCCAAAACTGAGAATTAACGTGTCATTATATAAATATCTCATTTACTTCGTGATTCTGGACTCGTCAATATTACTAATAGCCTTTGCCTCTCTTGCGCTTCGCACAGCAAATATACTACCTTTTATGTTCTACTTATTCATTGTGCTTGTATCAAGTTTCCTTCTTAGTGGAGGAGGCGACTAGTAACGTGTTGTGCTAGCATTGTAAAGTGGGCTAGAAAAAAATCGCCGTGGATTCTTCATTTTAATTCAGGTGCATGCAACGGATGTGATATTGAAGTTGTTGCACTCTTGACACCTAAATATGATGTTGAACGCTTCGGAATCTTGCTTGAGCCATCGCCAAGACACGCTGATGTTCTGCTTGTCACAGGTCCTGTTACTAGACAATGTGCGGACAGATTGAAGCGCATTTATGAACAGATGCCTGAACCCAAGTTTGTTGTGGCAATAGGTGCATGTGCGTCTTCAGGCGGTGTATTCGAGGGAAACTACAACGTGCTGGGAGGAGTGGACAAAATCATCCCGGTGGATGTTTATGTTCCTGGCTGCCCACCGAAACCTGAAGCGATAATTGATGGAATTGTGAAACTGCTTAAATCATCGAAGGAGGCAAAGCCTAATGAAAAGTGTTGAACAAAAGATTTTGACAGTGCTTAGCAATGAACTGGGAGAAGAAATCCTTCAAATTCAAACTCCACAGCCTGGAGAAGTCTTTGTTCGAGTTAACACTGGGGTTCACAGAGACGCTTTAAGAATCTTGCTCGACAAAGATGAAAGCGCTGGTATATCAGCGATTACAGGCGTGGATTTGGGAGAAGCAATCGAATTAATGTACCATGTCCGTACGCACGGAACGATAGTAACGATTAGAACTGAAGTGCCGAGAGAAGATGCGAGAATCAAAAGCATAACCGACTTGATTCCGGGCGCGAATTTTCACGAAAGAGAAGTTGCTGACCTCTTTGGCGTCACGTTTGAGGGTCATCCAAACCCGAGAAGATTAATCCTTTCAGATAACTGGCCGAAGAACCTCTTTCCACTGAGAAAGGATGCTGAGATTACGAATATTGAAAACAGATTAGCGAACGTTACTGTTTCAGATGAGGGTAAGCAGTCTTCAGATGGAGGAACGTTGATAAATATCATTATGGGGCCACAACATCCTGCTTTGATAGAGCCAGAGAAGTTTTCCTTGAAAGTTGATGGAGAAATTGTGAAGAAGGTTAAATTGCGCATCGGTTATGTTCACAGAGGAATTGAGAAAGCCGCAGAAAAACGTACTTACTTGCAGGATATTTACTTGGTTGAAAGGATATGTGGCATTTGCAATGCTTGCCATGCTGCATGTTTTTGTCAAACGGTAGAAGCGATAATGGGAACGAAAGTACCGCTTAGAGCCGAATATTTACGCACGATAGTTTTAGAGCTGAACAGAATTCAGAGCCATATGCTCTTGTTAGGGCACGCTGGTCTCGAATTTGGATATGAATCATTTTTTCAGTATATGTGGCGTGACCGAGAACCAGTCATGGATGCTATGGAGTTGCTCACGGGGAATAGGGTTATGGCTTCAGTTATTACCATTGGAGGCGTAAGGCGAGACTTAAAAGAAGAAAAGATTTCGAAAATCAAAGTGGAACTGGCGATTTTGAAGAAAAAAATGAGTTTCTACAACCGCCTTTTTGAGAGAGACCCTACTTTAAAAATGCGAACGAAAAACGTTGGAATACTGAACAAACGGGACGCATTGAAATTGTGTGTTGTCGGTCCAGTAGCGCGTGGTTCAGATGTTAAAATGGATGTTAGAAAGGACGAACCCTATGCTGCTTATGACGAAATCCCCTTTGAAATGATAACTTACAACCAAGGTGATTCTTGGGCAAGATTAATGGTTCGCCTCGACGAAATTACCGAAAGTATCGACATAATAAATTATGCATTAGACAATCTGCCAAGCGGACCTTACAGAGTTAGAGTCCCAAGAATTGTGCCTGCTGGCGAAGCGGTTAGTCGGGCTGAAGCACCAAGAGGTGAACTGTTTTATTATGTAAAAAGCAATGGTACAGCATATCCTGAACGCGTCAAAGTGCGTACTCCAACATTCTCAAATATTATATCTTTCATCAAAATCGCTGAGGGCGGGAACATCGCGGATGTGCCAGTGAGTCTCGTAAGTCTGGATCCTTGTTTCTCATGCACAGACAGATAAGGAGGCGAAGAAGGATGTTAGACCTATCGTTCATTTTTCGTGTTCTAGTCTTTCCAGGTTTCACCTTCATTTTTTTGTTTACGATGCTTTGTGATTGGGTTGAAAGAAAAATAGAGGCGCGAATGCAGAATAGGATCGGCCCTACCTATACGGGTCCCGCAGGCATTCTGCAGCCTTTCGCTGATTTTATTAAATTGCTGGCAAAGGAAGACATCGTTCCAAGCAAGACAAAAAGTCTCGTTTTCAGGTTTGCCTCTGTTATTCCTTTCTCAATCTTCGTTTTTGCATTGTTCTTTTTACCCATTGATGGGGAAAATGTAATTCTTAATTCAGGTTTTGAGGGTGACTTAATTTTCGTTCTGGCATTAGTATCAGTTGCTAACTTTTTCCTCTTTCTTTCCGGATGGTCTTCAACCAACCCTTACAGCGTAATAGGTGCAACCAGAGTTTTAACACAATTTCTCGGCTATGACATACCTCTTACTATTTTAGCGCTAACATCCGCCTTTCTCGCAAATGACCTCAGCATATCAACCATTGCAGCTAGTCAACCTGTTCCATTCGCTCTTTTTGTTCCGTGGGCTTTTGTGCTATTTATCATTGCTCTTCAAGCGGAGTTAGAGAAAGACCCGTTTGATGTTCCCCATGCTGAAACCGAGATAGTAGCGGGCTACGAAACTGAGTATAGTGGTCGTCGATTAGCCTTTCTTAAGCTAGCTAAAGACGTTCAAGTTGTTCTGGGAGCAGTTATCGTAGTTGAACTTTTTCTGAGTGGTCCATATGGACCGGTGTTTTTCGGTGCGTCGGCATTTTGGTTCACATTATGGTTTATGCTTAAGGTTCTCTTTGTTGTTATGATAACGGAGTATTTAACATGTGTATTTGCAAGATTGCGTATTGATCAAGTATTGGTTATTAACTGGAGAATACTGATTCCGCTCTCAATTCTATCGCTTGTTGCGACCGTTGCAGTGGCATTTTGGCTTAATCCAATGGTGGGATAAGAAAATGGCTAGAAAAATCAAGCTGTCACCGATGTTGAAAGAGGTTTTTTCTCAAATTTTTAGAAACCCCTCCACCCGAAAATATCCCGAGGTTAAACCAACAGTTCCCGATGGTTTCCGCGGTAAGCAAACATTGGATATAGACCTTTGCATAGGTTGTGGTTTGTGTGCTAGAGATTGTCCATCGAAAGCCATCGAAATGGTGGATGTTGATGAACAAAAAAGACCTTTGTTTCATCTTGACCGTTGCATTTTCTGTTATCAATGTGCTGAAAGCTGTCCTAGAAATGCAATAAGAACTTCAGAGTTTTTTGAACTTGCCTCAACTAATAAGTATGACTTGGTGATAAAACCACGCATAAAAACCCAGAAGAGAAGTGAGGCGTAAAATGGTTTTAGAACTGCTTGCAGTAGGATTGGTTGTTTCAGCTTTCTTGGCAGTTTGTCTTGACAGAGCGGTCTATTCAGTTGCTTCTTTAGCAGGCACCCTCATTTTGGTAGCGATTCTGTACGCTCTAAATGATGCTGTTTTCGCGGCTGTTTTTCAACTAGCTATAGGTGTGGGAACATTGGCGGTTCTTTTTCTATCAAGTGAAATGCTTAGTGAAGAACCAAGTGTGAAAAAACCTCTGAAGAATATATTTCTAGCCATAACAGCAGCGTTAATCTTGTCGATTCCGTCTGTCCTCCTTTCAATAGGAACTATCCCAACCAGTGTTTCTTCTGGAGTTTCATTTTCAGAAGCGTTATGGAAACTGAGAGCAGTAGATGTTGTTTTACAAGGCTTGGTGATAATAACTGTTGCTTTAGGTATCACCATAGTTCTGCATGAAAAAAAGGAGAGAAAAAACTGATGGATTACGTAATTCTGTCGATGACCTTGCTGGCGATTGGCATTTACGGTCTATTAACTAAACGTCATCTGCTGAAAATATTAATATCAGTTGAACTAATCGCGACAGCAGCATCGATGAATTTCGTGTTGCTCGCCTCTTCGTCAAACAAAGCATTAGGCGAAGCTTTTCTGATACTTGCTTTTTCCACAGACACTTGTGTAACTGGTATTGTTCTAGCTTTGTTAGTCATAGCGTCCAAGAAATATGGAACATGTGACATCAGAAAACTAGCGAAGTTGGACCAGTATGAAACTATTGAGGATGAAGAAAAAAGTAATGGCAAAACAAAGGAGGACATTGTCTAGTTGCTTCCTTATGCGCCGTGGCTTGTTTGGGTAATTCCAACAATTTCTAGCTTGTTTGTTCCACTTGTCGCGCGGTTAGGTGGGAAGGTAAGAGACTGCTTTGCAGTTATAGTGAGTTTAACCGCTACTATATTCGCGTTTTCTATGGTTCCTGATATTTACTTTGATACAGTGACAAGTCCAGAGTCTGCTGTGCCATGGATCCCTGCGTTAGGGATAAACGCAGGGGTTTTCGTCGACCCGCTAAGCATTTTGTTTGCGAATTTGATTGCTTTCTTCGGTCTTGTAATCATTGTTTATTCTTTAGGTTATATGGCAGGCGAAGAATGTATGTCCCGATACTATTTTTTCATGCTTCTTTTCATAGGATCAATGATCGGACTAGTTATGTCAGATAATTTTCTTCAGATGTTCGTTTTCTGGGAAATGGTAGGACTCTGCTCCTATTCATTGGTTTCTTTCTGGTACAAACGCCCAGAGGCTGTTCGCGCTGGCATCAAAGTTTTCCTCATGACGCGCGTAGGAGACGTTTGCCTTCTAGCGGCAATTGCTCTTCTCTACGCTAGCTTAGGCTCATTTTCCTTTTCTTACACGATTGCCAACATAGGAACCGTTCCTTTACAAACTCTGACCGCAGTCGCATTCCTCATGCTTGGTGGAGCAGTTGCTAAATCAGCTCAGCTACCTTTACACACTTGGTTGTACAGTGCAATGGAAGCACCTACCTCAGTTAGCGCTCTCTTACACGGAGCAACCATGGTAAAGGCAGGGGTTTATCTGATTGCGAGGTTACTCATATTGTTTGGTCCGATAGCGTCGCTAATCCCGATGTGGTTGCCTTCTGTGGCTTGGATTGGCGCTATTACAGCATTTATTGGAGCAACCTTAGCGTTGTATACACCGGACATAAAGGGAGTTCCTGCTTACTCAACTATTAGCCAAATAGGATTCATGATGGCAGCATTAGGTGCTGCCTCGTCTCCTTCTTCACAAGGCTGGTTTGCCGGTTTGTTTCACATGTTAAGTCATGCTTTCTTTCAAGGACTTGGCTTCCTTGCGATAGGCGGCATCGTTCATACGCTTGGAACCCGTGACATGAGACTGATGGGTGGATTGCGGAAAGCGATGCCGATCACTTTTGGGCTTAGCATAGTTGTTATGTTAGCCCGTACTGGGGTGCCCCCTTTTGCAAGTTTTTTCAGTAAAGGACTCATCATAGGTAGTCTCTGGTCGACTGGAGATGTGTTCTTAGTGCTCACAATTTATGCTGCTACATCGGTTACGTTCGCCTACACTCTACGATCCATTATACTCACATTTTTACGTGAGAAGTCGAATTATTTGAAGAAGATTCACTTACACGAACCGCCAAAAATAATGCTCTTCTCCTCCGGTATACTTGCTGTTCTATGTGCCGCTTGGGGTTTGCTTGGAAATTTGGTTGCGAAGTTTATGCACGTTAACGTGGAAATAGAGTTAAATGAGGTTTTCAGTCCGTCTACGCTGATCTTTTTATTCGTCCTTTTCTTAGGAGGGTTTCCAGTGTATATCGCTTATTACAGGAAATCCGTGTTGATGGAAAGGACTCGAAAGAGATTGTTGGCTCCCTTAACCACAGTTTTGGATCATGACTACTTTTTCGATGATTTCTACGGAAAAGTCATCACGAAGGGAGTGATCGGAGTCTCGAAAGGTCTTCGATATGTTGAAGTGACTGGTTTCGGACGTTTACCTTACCTTTTAGCCCATGGAATCCTTGAAATCTCCAACGGTGTTCACAAGTACGTTGAAAAAGCGATTTTTGACCATTTACCTCAATATACTGCAAATGGGGTGATAAGTATAGCGCATAACACTCATAAGTACCTTGACGTTTTTGTCGATGAATTGCTGTATATCACAGCGAATAGAACGTTGTCATCTGCCTCAAAAATCAAGAAAACACATTCTGGTTCCTTACCGCATTCCATAGCGGCGGCTCTTCTCGGATTTTTAATACTTTTAATAATAGTTGTAGTGACAATGTTAAGGTGATATGAAATGCAAAACACACTCTTGCTGACATTATTCTTGCCCACAATAGGCGTCTTAGTTGTTTATTTAACTGGAAAAAAATCTGCGAAGGCTGCTGCAATTCTAGTTGCTCTAATCGCCTTAGCCGATATCGCGTTGCTTTCCACAACTGTACCTATCATTCTCGATCCTGCGATGGAGCACAAATATGTTGAATCCTATTATTGGATTCCCATTCTTGGTTCTTCCTTCACGCTTTTTGTTGACGGTGTTAGCCTGTCCATGGCAGTTATAACCTTGGTACTTATTCTTACAGCTGCCCTTTTCTCTGTCAATTACATGCAACAAAAGAAGGGACTTGCTGAGTACTATGCGCTTTTGACATTGCTGTTTGTGGGTCTCGTCGGCGTTTTCATCACGTCAAATCTGATGCTTTTCTATTTCTGTTGGGAACTGATGCTTGTCCCGTCGTACTTCATAATTGGCGGATGGGGCTACAAGGAACCGTACAAAGCAGCGTTCAAGTTTTTCATATTCACCCATGCAGGTGCTGTTTTTGTTCTCCTAGGCATCGGAGCTGTCTTTATGGTTACTGGTAACCTAGACATGTTTGCGGCAAAAGAAGCGTTGATGACTGCTCAACCAGACCTTGTCAAGTGGATTTTACTGTCTTTTACAGTTGGGTTCGCCGTGAAAATGGCTGTTGTCCCAGTGCATATGTGGCTGCCGGATGCTCACTCTGAGGCACCTGCGCCAATGTCTGCTCTTCTAAGCGGAGTTATCATTGGGGCTGGCGCTTATGCCATACTTCGAGTGTCTTTGGGAACAGTGTTTCCCGCTGTTATGGCAACTTATTTTGGAAGCCAATTTCTGCACGGTTTAGCAGTGTTCGGAGTTATTTCTGCGTTCTTTGGTTCGTTGATTGCCTTGGTGGAGGATGATATAAAAAGAGTAATTGCATATTCAAGTATAGCTCACATGGGCTACGTTCTTTTCGGGCTTTCCCTCTTTCCTTTCCAAGAAGCCATGGCTGGAACCGTGTTACATCTTGTAAATCATGCTGTGAGCAAAGGTTTGTTATTCTTGTCAGCCGGCGTCATTATGAAACAGCTTGGAATCCGAAATATACGTGAAATGGGCGGTCTCGCTAGGCAGATGCCTGTTACAGCTACTGCTTCAATTATAGCAGCATTAAGCATCGGAGGCGTACCCCCATTCGCTTGTTTCATAAGCGAATTTCTAATATTCGTCGGAAGCTTCCGAACAATTAATAATGACAGCTTCTATCTTCTTCCAACTACGTTAATGTTAGTAGCCACTGTTTTATCGCTTGCTTATGCTCTAAGATATACACGCCATATTTTCTTGGGACCCACAAAAATTGAAAAAGCTAAAGACGCCCCGCTTTTCATGAAGTGTGCGATGATTATCTTGATGGTGTTTGTCATAGTTCTCGGCATATGGCCCACATTCTTCCTTGAACTCATTACTACTGTAAGTTTTATCTAGTGAGGAGAATGAATGATATATCTTCTTGACGTTTCTCTGCCTGTAATTACCTTCGTTTTGTTTTCACTCTTAACAATTCCAGTAGTCAAGGGTATTCGCAAAAGAAAAAGTAAAACCACTGCTCTTACGCTTTGTTGGTTCTCAATTGTTTTCATTATCGCGGCTATATTTGTGGCGAATCTAGCTGTCAAATATTATGAACAACCGTCACCCCAACCGTTCCTTAACGTAGCCACAGCAAGTGAGCCGTTTACTGTATTCTCAAGCACTTTCATGATAGACGCAATATCAATTTATATGGCAATCATCTTCACAGCAGTAGGCGCAGTTATTTTCCTGTATAGTATCTTCTACATAGATCTAACCGAAAGACCCTCAGAGCGATACTACTCAGTTATGCTGATAATTATCGGCTGCATAATAGGCACCGCATTTTCAGGTGATCTTCTAACACTCTTCATCTTCTGGGAAGCCTCGGCAGCAGGCTCAAGTTTCCTAATGCTCTACCGAAAAACACCCAGATCCGTACATGCTACATTAAAATATCTAGTTATGATAATTATTGCTTCAGCTTTCATAGTTTATGGGCTTTCAATAGTTTACAGCATCACTGGCACACTTAACTTTTGGGCAGTAAAACAATCGCTAATAGCCTTAGAGAACAAGCATCTACTCGTAATTGCCTTCATCTTTATTGCAGCTGGCTACGCTATCGAAGCTGCAGTGGTACCATTTCACATGTGGCTTCCAGATGCTTACACAGCAGCACCAGCATCCTCTTCGGCATTTCTTTCTGCACTCGTAGATCAAGGAAGCTACTACGTTTTATTAAGAGTCTTCATCTACGTTTTGACGCCCCCTACTGTTCTGGAATGGACAACCACGCTGGCCATTTTCTCTGCGTCAACAATGATAATAGGCAATTTGCTCGCATTGTCTCAGAAAAATGTGAAACGCTTAATAGCAAACGTCTGCATCGCAGATGTGGGGTACAACCTTGTAGCAATAACTAGTGTAACACCGCTTGGAATCATGGGCAACCTCTACTTCTTCCTAATCGGAGGAATAACCACAGCACTTTGTTTCATGACCATAGGAATTTTGAACGATGTAGGATTCGAAACTTTAAAGGATTTCTCGGGAATTGGTAGAAAGATGCCATTAACAAGCCTAGCTCTGGTTCTTGGAGCCTTTTCTTTCGCAGGCGTTCCACCTCTCGCCGGCTTCATTGCAAAATTTCTAGTCTTCACTGCTGCAATAGAAGCAGGTCTAAGCTGGTTAGCTGTAATCGGCGTCTTGACTAGCATTGTTCAAACTGCGTATTTGCTGAGATTGATCAATTACATGTACGCGAAAACATCACAAGAGGAGAATAGAATTCAGGAACCGAAAAAGCTGCTTGTTCCAATTTTCATTCTGGTGGCTGCAATAGTAGTCTTGGGTGTCTATCCCACAATCGTTTTGAACCTCATTGAGCCTGTGATACAACAGCTTCCGTTTATGCCATGACTTCTCCTGAAAATTGGGTATATATTTAAGCATAGTTTTTCCCTTTTATCACAGGTGGAAGGGTTAACCATGCCGGAGAAGAGCAAACTCATAGCATATAATGAGCTGGAAGCCATGATAATTGAACCGGGATTCTGCACCTTATGTGGTGCTTGTGAGGCTGCTTGTCCAGTTCATGCAATAAAAATAGAGCACGGCAAACCCCATAGACTTCACGATTGTTCTGAACATTTGGATTCTTGCCCAATCTGCTATGACATATGCCCGCACACAGATGTGCTTTTGTTTGAGATTTTAAGATTTGTCGCAGATGCGCCTAATAGAAGAGAAAGCCTGGGTTATTACAGAAAGATTTTGCTTGCCCATGCCACCAATCCTACTTTGAGAGATGCTAGTAAGAGTGGAGGCGTTGTAAACGCGCTTCTTCATTTTGCCATTAACGAAAAAATAATTGACAGCGCCATAGTTTCAGAAGCTTCATCTAGAGTGCCCATAAAAGTTAAGCCTTCAATAAGCCTAGTGCCGGATGACACGCTTTCCGCAGTGGACACTAAGGTTGTGCCTTCTGTAGTAGCAGAGGCTTTCGGTCGTGCGGTTTTTGAGCATGGTAAGGTCCGTATTGCTTTTGTCGGCATTCCCTGTCATGTTCGTGCGATTCGAAAACTTGAGGCTTGGCAGCACAAGCTGATGGATAGTCTTCGAGTAACCATTGGGCTCTTTTGTCTCTGGACTTTCTCACTAGGTCGATTATTGGAGTATCTTTTGCATGAACATAATATTGCAGCCAATGAAATTCAAAACGTTGATTTGACGGTGAACGAATATGTTGTTACTGCAGAAAACCGTGTTGTTCGAATTCCTCTCTCAGAAGTTGAATCCCATATTATGAATCGCTGCAGAACTTGTGCAGACTTCACCTCTGAACTCGCTGACATCAGCATTGGCGGAGCAAGTCCATTGAAAGACTGGTCTATAGTCATCATCAGAACTAAGGAAGGCGAAGCTTTCTTCAATAAAGCTGTAAAAGAAGGCGTCATTACAACCAAGATGATAGAGGCTGAACCAGAAACCTTAGCTCACTTAATCAAGCTGTCTGCTCATAAAAGAAACGCCGCTCTGCACGAAATTAAGTCTATGAAGAAAGCAGGTATTCCCGTTCCCACTGCAGTAGAATTGGTCTATAAGACTTTAGCCACAGAAAATCGTATACTGGAGAAGTTGAAAGTAAGGGAAATCATGACGAAAAAAGTGATTGTAGTACCGCCAACTATGACAGTCAACGAGCTTCTCGACGAAATAGCGAAGCACCATCATATCGGCTTCCCAATATTGGACGAATCAAAACATATTCTGGGAATTGTCACCTTGCAGGATGCGATGAAGGTCGCTAAAGAGGACCGAAGCAGTGTTTCTGTCAGTAAAATCTTAACGAAAGATTTGTTTTTGATTTTTCCTGATAACTCTGTTGCTGAGGCTTTAGAAAAAATGAGCGAACATAATGTTGGTAGACTTCTTGTTGTAGATGAAAAGAATACGCGTTTGTTGTTGGGAATTCTAACAAGAAGCGACGTGATGCATGCACTGAGCGAGCGTATGAGAGTCTAGGGTTTATCTTCGTTATGTTCTTTGCTATGATGAGAGTTTGTTCTTCTCCTAAAGTTTTGCTTCAACTGAACTGCATTGCTGTCTTTGGATTTCTTGCGATGGCTATTTTCATGGAAATTTATAGCTGTGGCCTTCCCTGCAACGTCCATTTTCTCGATGTAGACAAGGGATTACCCGTTGGGGTGAGAGTGATTGCTTAAGGCGTGTTTTGACTACTCACACCGTCATGAGGCTTGCGATAGGCTTTATTCGCGGTGATAAAAAAAAATCAAGCGTCAATAAGACATATACAACCTCTCTTTTTTTTTATCTAAGAACTCTTGTAAGAAAATGAGTGAAATCCCTCTCTTGTCTCACAATTTTTCAAAAAAAAGAAATATACAACTTTAAACGTGCACGCGACATTATAGATCTCATGATTGTGCCCCTTTTCTGTTTACGACGTGCTTATGTTCAACATTTTCATTAGGATAATACATAATCTATTAACTCCAGAATCTATATTTAACACGCAGCTTGGAGAGAAAGTTGTTGCTTCCGTATGCACCATTGCTTTGCTGGCTCATCCCAATTATCGGAACTGCAGTTACACCGTTAGTTGGTGCAATTCGTCGAAAATTCAGCAGTTATCTAGCAGTGTTGTCCATCGGAATGAGTGCTCTCTTCTCCTTTTCGATGATCCCAGACATCTATTTTGGAACAGCTCTGCCCGATATGACGATTCCATGGATTTCTAACAGCATAATTCAAGTTGGCGTATGCATTGATCCATTAAGCGTGCTTATGGCAAGTGTAATCACTTGTATAGGATTTCTAGTTACAGTTTTCTCCGTCGCCTACATGCAAGAAGAGCCAAGCTTGGCTAGATTCTGGTTCCTCATACAGCTTTTCATCGGCGGATACGTAGTGATAGTGATGGCAGATAACCTCCTTTTCATGTTCATAGGTTGGGAAATAGTTGGGATATGTTGCACTGGCCTTGCAGCTTTCTGGTATAAAGACCCTAAAAAGGCGCATATAGGCTTGAAAACTTTCCTAGTCCTCCACATTGCAGACGTGCTCTTGCTCGCGTCTATTTTGATAATATACGCTTATTCTGGCACTCTTAACATTATGGAACTCTCACAAAACAACAACTGGATGGGAGAATTATCAAGGTCTGGCTTACTTTTTATCACAGCCCTTATGTTCTTTGGTGGAGCTGTAGGAAAGGCAGCTCAGTTTCCCTTGCAAGAATGGCTGCCAGATGCATTAGCTGCCTCACCTTCCTGTTTCAACGCTCTAACTGAGTGTTTGGCTGGTCCTTTTCTTATGGCTAGAGTTCTCCCAATCTTCCATGAAGCTTCCCTCATGGGATACAGTGACATGGTTAACTTCTTTTTAGTCATGACATTTGTCGGTGCGCTCACTGCGATTATTAGCGCTCTTATAGCAATGACCCAAGTTAACATATTCAAAGTTCTTTCATATAGCATCTCAAGCATGATCGGATACATGATGGCAGCTTTTGGTTTAGCAGGATTAATGGCTGACATGAGCTGGGGTTACTTAGCCGGCACCTTCCTCCTTACAGTAGACGCCTTCCTCTCAGCGCTGCTTTTCCTAACTGCAGCCTACATTTCCTACGCAGTTGGCTCGGACAATTTACACCATATGGGCGGGTTCAAGAGTCGAATAGCGCATAGAAGTATGGAAGTGGGAGCTCTTGCTCTAGCTGGCATACCGCCGCTAAGTGGTTTTTGGTGTACGAACTGGATTCAAACAGTTGCTTGGGATTTTGCGGCAGAGGCTGGCATAAGAGGACAATTCATGTTGATGATATCGGGCTACGTAATTTTTGCTTTATTAATAATCGGAGCTGGAATAACTGCCTTTTACGGTCTCAGAATGATGGGACTAGTCTTCAGAAAGGAGAGTTACGGATCGCAGGAGAAGGTTATCAGAAGATCTCCATCTTTAATGCGAATTTCACTTGCTGCAACTCTTGTAATAACTGCATTCTTAGATTTCCTAGCACTTCTTTTAATCCCGAGCTTTAACAAGTTTCTCCTACCTCTATTAGGCACACTAACTTTCAGCAATATTACCGACGTTTTGACGTATATTGTTCCGTCCATAAGTACAGTTTTAACATGTGTAGCAGTAGCAGTTGGAGGCTATCCCGCATATCAGTTATATGTAACGCGTCGAGTCAACCCTGTTAAATTAATCAAGAAACACCGATTCTTAGGGAAGGTCCATGGTTTTCTGTGGAAACGATGCTACATCAACGCGTTTTACTTCAAGGTTGCAGATGGAATCAAAGCATTATCCAGTGTTATGTATAAATATCCGGAACTTAGAGGCTTTGACGCGCTGAATTATTTTCTAGCTCATCGTATCACATCATTTGCTCAACGATTCAGAAAAACGCATACTGGAGTGTTATCTTACAACATGCTGACAGCCTTTATCGGAGTCATAATATTAGTAGT
>Ga0209986_10000891_pt1 | contig 29433 bp, 22 predicted proteins | sample BlataG_FD_183168 | JGI IMG/M metagenome (GOLD analysis project Ga0209986, IMG submission 183168) | Deep subsurface microbial communities from Black Sea to uncover new lineages of life (NeLLi) - Black_00105 metaG (SPAdes) (version 2) | ecosystem: Environmental > Aquatic > Marine > Oceanic >...
GAATTGTTGTCGCTTTAAAACCATCTTTACATATGATTACCCCATTACGAGTTTTTTCATAGTCAATTTCCCCTAAAAGTCCGTTTTCAGACTGCAATTGAAACCATTCCAATCGGTCCTTCCAAAATTTATCACTATAACTTGAAAAAAGAATAATTCCACCAGGTCTGGTAACTCGAATACTTTCTTTTATTAATTCTCGTTTATCGACGTGAAAGGCAGAAATTCCATTCTGAATGCATAGTACAATATCGAAAAATTGGTCCTGAAAGGCTAGTTCAACTGCATTCATCTCCATTAAAAAACATTTGGCAATATTCTGAAGCATTTCCTTACCAAAAATTAAACTGGAATATGATATATCAATTCCAATTGTTGTTACATCATCATTAGCGATTTGTTGGAGTTCTCGCCCATAACCGCAACCCAAATCCAAAATTAGATCCCCTGGACTGAATTTTTGCTGAATATAGTCGATCTCTGCTTTTAAATATCGCTGAACTCGGGATGGAGCAATATCATAACATTGTTTTAATCTTTCAGCCGAGAGTTTATCTTGATAATATCTTTTCATGGTTTTATCCTTTAATTTTAATCAAAATATGTATATCTCCCGCTTAAAGAAAATAAAAGAAGAATTATAGGATAATTCTTTGGAAATTAAGAATTTTCTTTATGATTTATTATAATTATAAAACCCTTTTTTTGATTTTCTTCCCAATAAATTGTTTTCGACCATTTCTTTTAGAAGAGGGCACGGTTTATATTTATCTCCAAATTCCTTTTCTAAGTATTCTCCAATATGCAAATAAATATCGTTCCCTACGAGATCACTGAGTTCTAAAGGACCCATGGGAAAATTGAACGCCAATTTACAAGCAATATCAATATCTTCTGTGCTGGCGATTCCTTCCATTTTCATGTTTGCAGCTTCATTACATAATACATAAATGAGCCGAGTTGTTACGAAGCCAGGAGCATCATTTATAATCACTACAGTTTTATCTAAGCTCTCAGAGAACTTTTTTGACGTTTCTAAGACTTCGTCAGATGTATTCTTCCCTTTTATCAATTCTATTAATCTCATAACTGGAGCCGGATTGAAGAAATGAATTCCTATGATCCTTTCTTGATTTTTAGATTTTAAGGCAATATCTGTTATACTCAATGAAGAGGTATTTGACGCAAGAATTACATCTTTATCGCATATTGTATCCAGCTCAGAGAATAATTGTTGCTTTAAATTCATGTCTTCAAACACAGCCTCAATTACCATTTGTACGTCTTTAACTGCATCATCCCTATTAACATTTAAACTAATCCTATCTAGAATTTTATCAGCCTCTTCAGCAGTAATCTTATTTTTTGCTACAAAAAATCTGTTAAGACTCTTTTCAATAGAGACTTTGGCTTTATTTAAAACTTCATCATTTACATCTACAAGGTTTACATCATACCCATGAGTTGCAACTAATTGAGCAATCCCATGACCCATAATACCTGCTCCAATTACACAAATTTTTTTAATATCCATAACCCTCACTATTTTCTGAATTTATTAAAATCAGGTTTGCGTTTTTCTAAAAATGCATTCTTTCCTTCCACAGCCTCCTCGGTGCCATAGTAAAGACCCAGTCCCCCAACTCCTAACTGTGTGATACCTGTTACTCCATCAGTTTCGGCCAAGAAAGCATATTTCAGCATTCTCAGCGCCGTTGGGCTCTTTTCTAACAGTTCTTGACACCATTTATCCACTTCCTTGTCCAATTTTTCATACGGTACAACAGCATTCACAAGTCCCATTTCCAATGCTTGTTGTGCAGTATATCGACGACATAGAAACCAAATTTCTTTGGCACGTTTCATGCCCACGGCACGCATTAAGTCACCAGTTCCATACCCTGGATCAAAAGATCCTACGCGAGGACCTGCTTGCCCAAACTGCGCATGCTCTGCTGCAATGCTGAGATCACAATTAACGTGCCATACATGGCCTCCCCCGATTGCGTACCCGTTCACTCGAGCGATGACCGGTTTGGGTAGGGTGCGGATCAAAAGCGTCACGCGTTGCCAGCCTACTTCTAACGGTAATATATACTCCCCCTTGTAGCCGCCCTTCTCGCGGGTCGTTTGATCCCCACCGGTACAAAATGCTTTGTCCCCGGCACCGGTAAACACCACGACGCCAATTTCATTGTCCATGCACCTATTGAAAGCGTCGATCAATTCATGAACGGTGTGCTGTGTGCACGCGTTATAACGCTGAGGCCGATTGATAGTTATGCGAGCAACCCCCTCTTTTTTTTCATAAATTATATCTTCATAACTCATTATTTTCAACTCTATAATATTATAAAAATTTCTTTTTTTATGGTTTATCACTTTAAATTAACTTAATCTATTTAAAAAATATCTCTTTATGATAAAAATACAAAAGTGATTCAACAAGGTGTTAGAACTATATTTCAAATCCTTAATCGATTCTTCTTTCAAATTATCAAACATATCGTCAATTAAGTATAGCAAACGTTGTATTAATCTTTTTATAGGAAGTTTCTTATAACCAAACACCTAGATTTCGTGGAATGACCTCAAAATAGTCAAACAAATCATGCTCCTCTATTTTCTTTTTCGTCTCTTCGGACAGCTGCTCTATATTTTTTCCACTTAAGATCAATTTTGTCTCCTCTTCACTGAACATTGGTCCTGGTTCGGTCCAATCTATAACATTCTTATTTGCAGGACACACTTTCTGACAATGAAGGCAACCAACTAAACAATTATGCCATGTAGGATCAATCCAATCTGGAAAGGAAATATCTCCAGGTTGTTCATTATGATATATAAGACACCGCTCAACATGTAATAGAAAGCGATTCGTTGGGATTGCTCCTGTGGGACACTTTCGAACACAGGCAAAACATTCCTTACACATATCCATGATTCGTAATTCCTGCCAGTTATCTTGCTCGACAAGAAAGTCCGAATAAAACGCTGTTAGGCGATGAAAACTGCCCATTCCCGGCACATAAGTGATATTATTTCTCCCATATTCAGCTAACCCACTGCGTACGGCTAATGTTTTTTGAGGAAGGGTGGCATATGCGACATTATACCCTTCTGGCTTTAATATCTCGGTTAGAAGTTCCTTCACTTTGTTAATTATCTCAAGACTATGTAAATATGTAGGGGGGTATAAGTAAAGAGATCTCCTTTTTGTTCCAATGGAAAGTAACCTTAAATTGAGGCACGGGAACCGCGATAACGAAAAGAGAATTTATCTGAGCGAAATCCACATCCGGCTCAAACTCAAAATACGCTTTATATTCTTTATATAACTCTGGATAAATAAGATTCTGCTCATGATGCTTTCGAATGTCGTTCCGCAAGTCTGGAATATGTTTTGCAGAAACAATTTGTCCTCTATAGCCTTTAACTTCCAAGGTTTTAAAAAAATTCTGTAGAATCGTATTTTCTTTCATAATGGTTTTTACTTGTGTAAATGAATTTTTTCCTTTATATTTCTAACCATAGCATCACTTTTTGTGTTTATTTCTTGGATAATCTCACGTAAAATAGTGGTACTATCAATACTATTAATCTTGCATGAAATATGGAGGAGCGAAATAACTTGTTTTGCTAATTGTCGTAATTTTCGTGTATCATTAATATGGATCCTTATACCCAATGCTTTTAAGTCGTAATTTGAACTGCGATCTTGTTGTTTTATACCAATCAGAAAATCATTTACAGTTGATTTCCATTCATCATTAATAAATCTGAAAAATAATTTATATCTTTTAGTGCTAGTTCCAATTCCTTCAATAGGTTCAAAATCTTCTAGAAGGCTTGATTTTGCAATCGCCTTTAAACCAAATGTTCCCTTAGTCTTAGAAATCGTATCAAGATTATTTTTTATTAATGCAACATCATCAGTTATTTTTTCTACTGCTACAAATAATTGTCCAAGTTTATTGTAAAGATCATCAATTCTATCATCCATACAAAGCTTTGTGAACTACCGAGAATTTAAATATTAGATATATAAAAAAATAGTGAATTAATAAAATTTGATTATTCTTGTTCTAGCACTTCTTTAGGCTTATGTTTAAAAATTGTATGTATACCAAGAAAGAGCGTACAAGCTAGGAAGATTAATAATACCGCTCCATCCAGGTCTACATTAGCGGTAATATCAACTCCTGGTAAGTCTGGAAAAATAAAGGAAATTTGAACTACTACCCTCATGATTATAACAAACAAAGAAATCGTGTCAGCTGAAAATATTTTAATTTTCTCTTTTATATAATCAACTCTGTTGAATATTGAACCAATCATATAAAAAAATAGTAATAAATCAATAAAAAAAGAAAACCAAACAAAAGATATAGTATTTATAAAAATTTCTTCAATTATGAAACTGAGAATATTATAAAAAAGATAGAAATAGGCAAGTATTAAAAATAGAGTAATGTATGCTGCGAATTTCCTTTTAAATAATAAACGCAAAATCACTAATCCAACTAATACTATATAAAAAATAGAAATAATATCTAAGATGGGTTTAATTCCCTCAATCTCATTACTTAAAAAATCAGTGGCAATATTAATAATCCATAAATCAAGAAGACCGAATAATAGAAATTCTAACGTTCGGGTGATTATTTTAGATTTCTTTTTTTTATATAAGTAATCATCCAGTTGAGTAGAAGTATCACGACACACTAAAAAGGCAAAGAAAGAAGTAAAAAATGTATTAGCAAAAAAACAAATACCATAAAAAAGGAACACAAATATACTAAAAAATAATAAAACAGGTAATCCAATTAAAAATGCAATTATTATTAATTTTACACTCATTTGATTAATTGGTTTTTTAAGAGAAAACACAAGTAAAACTAAAATAAATCCAATGAAAATCTGGATGAAAAAATAAACAAAATTTTTAAAATCTGTTACTTCAGGAAATATTGTGTATCCGATCAAACTTAAAGACCAAACTAAGAGAAAGGTTGTTATGATTATCGCATATAACGGATTTTTAAATAACTCTTTTATACCTGAAATGAAGCCCATAGATTTCACTAGATGATTATTTTCCAGTTTTTCCCTCTTTATGAGCAAAAATCGAATAAATTCCAATTAGCAAATTAAAGGCAATAAATACAAATAACACCATCATTTCTTCAGTGACACTTGGTGGAGCCCACAAATTCATAAATCCCCAAATTTGAACAAGAAGTTTTATTATTATAACGAATAAAGCAATCGTATCTGCTCTAAATATTATGAGTTTTTCTTTTAAGTAATCAACTCTGTCGTAAATCGCCCCAATAATATATAAAAATAGAACTAAATCAATGAAGAACGAAATCCAATTATAAGTTCCAAGACCGGTAAAAAGTATCTCAGCAAATATATCAATAATTATGTAAATAATATAAAATAACGATAATAGAAAAAATAAAGTGGTATATGCAGCGAATTTTTTTGTAATTAAAAGTCGTAATATTACAAATCCCATCAATATTAAATTAACATAGAAAATAATTTGGAATATGATAAAGCTTGCTGGGTTTATACTCCCAAAAAAATTAGCTGTGAGTATTAATAACCATAAATCAAGAATTCCAAAAATTAAAAATTCTATTGTTCGGGTTACTTTTCTGGAGCCTTTCTTTTTATATAAATAATCATCTACTTTCGTAGCGGAGTCTATTGAAACTTTAAAGTAGAAAAATGATGTTAAAATAAGATTGGCGAAGAAGCAAAATATAAAAAAAAATCCAACGATTGAAGCAAAAATAAATAATAAAGGCAATGAAATTATAAATGCAATTATTATTAAAGCTGTTCCCATTTTATCAACAGATTTAAAAAACGAAAAGATAAATAAAACAATGTTAAACCCAATTAAAATGGCAATAAACCATACTGCAAAGATATGAAAATTTGCGGAGGGAATGAAAGTTATTCCAAATAAGATTAAAAACCAAGCTAGAATAAACGATAATAAGATAAAAGCAAAAATTCCTTTTTTAAATAATTCTTTTAATCCAGAAATAAATCCCATAATTTCAGTTCTAATGATTTGAATTTTTTTTAAAATATTTAATGACTTGTATTAAATTTAATTTAAGTTTTTTCTTCTTTTTAATATTTTAGTATTATTTAAATAATCTACTAGAAATAAAAATATCTTATTCATATCTCTACATAAAATGTTAAATTATCTAGATTCCTGAAAAGAGGGGAAAATTATCGAAAAAAAAATTGTTCTAATAAACCCTAATGATTCATATACACCTCAATTTGTAAAATCAGTTATGGTTCCAACTCAGCTTTTGATTTTGGCTACATATCTTAAAAAATTAAATAATATTGATGCAAGTTTTCTTGATTTATCACAGAAATTTGGGATTAGAAATAGAGAAGAAATAATATCAAAATATTTAGATAATTTTAGTGATTATCCTTTTTTTGGTATTACTTGTCCTACAAGTAACTTTTATCTTGATTGTTTATTCTTAGCAAAAAAAATTAGAGAATTTATTCCAAGTGCATATATTATTATAGGTGGACACCATCCAACTGTTAGACCTAAAGATTTTCTTTTTAAAAAATCACCTTTTAATTTTATTTTTTCAGGAGAAGCTGAAATTGAATTAAGTAAATTAATTAAAAAGATTACTATTATTGAAAAACATCCAAAAAAACCAAAAATAATTTATTGTAACCCAATAAATAAAAAAGATTTTATTAATACGGACTGGAAATATGCAGAATCTTTTGATTTTATTAAAAATCCAAATCAAAACAATTTTGTAATATTTCCTGTTTTTTTAAGCAGAGGATGCTCATTTAAATGTAATTTTTGTACTGATCCTAATAATAAACTAACTTCTTGTTATAAAATCCGAAGACTTTTTCCATATGACAAGGCAATTAAAGAATTGACCTTTATTTATGATTTATTCCATAATAAAAAAAAAATTACATATGAAGTAAATATTTCAGACCCAATATTTGGAAACCCCCATTTCCGAAAAAAAATATATAAAGATTTAATAGAATCTGCCCCAGACCAGTATTATGCGGCAGAGATTCGGGTAGATACATTTCAACCAGATATGGAAATTCCATCTTTAAAACAACTTAAATTTTATTTATCATTTGGGCTTGAAAGTGGTTCTCCAGAGATGTTAACAATAATGAATAAAACTAAAATGCCACGAAAATATTTATACAAAATGAAGGAGATAGCTGAAAAACTTGATAGAAATAGTATATATTATGTCGTAAATATCCTATTGGGTCATCCTGGAGAAAATAATAAAACTTTAGTAGAAAATTCAAAATATTTAAAAGATTTGGTCAGAGAAAAAAGATTTCTTATCCCACAATTCATAAAATATATGCTTCATCCTGGCTCTGAAATATATTCAAATATGAAGAAATATAAAAAAAAATACGGTACAAGATTTTTATTGAAAGAGTGGTGGAAAGAAGAGATTAATCAATTGAAGATCTCACAATTGGTTAATCCATCAAGTGAGTTACATTGTATAAAGTTATATTATGAAATACAAAAGCTTGCGTTAAAAATTTATAAATTAATTGCTGCCAATAAGATTGGAAGAAGACCTGATATGAGAGCTATGCAACAAAATTTTTATCGTAATATCTTAGAACAAATAAACATTTGGAAAAAAGCTCCAGAAGAATTTGAAAATTTTATAAGAGATAAGGTTCCAAAATTTTTACCTTTAATATAATTCATATATAAAAATTCAAATTCAACCTTTTTAATTCAATTTTTGCTTGAAAAGTTGTACTACTCCATTAAAAAATTTAATTAAGAAATACATTTTCAATAAAGAAAATTTCAAATTAAAAGGTGTTATTAAAATTTTTGTATATGTCAATAAGAAGATATTAATTATTATTATTTAGAATTAAAAATGAAATTATTTCAAGTGAACATATCAATTTATAATATTGAGATTTATGATCGAACAATATTTTGAAGCTGAAATTTCCAGTAATAATATTGAGTATTGGTTCAATTATCTTTTAAAAGAAATCGGACATCTTTTAAAACGTAATCCAAATATTAATCCAGATAGAATTATAACCTCAAAACTTGATTCCTCTTTAAATTTCGAAAAAAATGAGTTCGATTTTGGAGTAAAAAGACTTCAAATAGAAAAAGGATTTATCTTGAAAGTAGATCATACTTTAAATAATATTATAAAATTTATACTTTTACGTGAAACATTTTACTGTTTTATTCCTAACTCCCTGCAAAATTATACTTTATTAAAAGTGCTTATTTTAATTAAAGTATCAGATCTACTAAAGGGCTTTCCTAATATTAATGAATGGGAAGAAAATTTTAACAATAATCCTTTATATGCATGGTGGAAACATAGAATTGGGAATTTGATTCTCCATAATATGAAAAATATTTTTGATTATATTCACAAACACTCATTTTTATTGTTAAATTTTGATGAACAAGATGAGATTTTTGAGCAGATGTTAGCTGATAATCTTATCCGGGGATACTTCGAGAATGATGATGAATTAGAATTCTTTTCATTAATTTATAATATTTTTCAAATAATAAAGCGCTATACAAGAAGAGCGGATTTCGAAAATAAATTTAAAAAATTAAAATTAGAGAGAAAAATTAATACCTCTTTTACTCCAAAGAAATTTAGTCGGTATTTTAAAACTTATTTACCAAAAAGTGTAATTTCACCGAATTATCAAATTAATTGGGAGTATTATTCTTGTAATATGGTTTATTGTTACCTATTTTTTAACCCTCAACTTGGAAATTATAATGTACAAAAAATTCTGGAACATTTTCCGTTTTATTGGGTAAATAGAACTCAAGAATCAAAATTCGGAATTGAAGTTACAGGAATTTTTGTAATCCCTATGAAATATCTTGATGATTTAAAAAAATTTTTTAAAACCTTAAGTAATTATGGAATTATCAAGAAATTTCTTTTGTTAAAATTTGTTTTCCATGAAAATTTCCTAAACCTAAATTACTTTAAAAATAATGTATTGAATAAAAAATTATTGTTGAGAGGAGATAAGGATTTTAACGAACATTTAATATTTTCTCCTTCAATAAAATATACTCCTAAAGAAGAAAAGGTTATAGATTTATTTGATATTATACTTATTAATCGAATTAGATGGTTTGCAACACCCGGTTTTAGTTTTGAGGAAAAATGGAAGCAATTGCAGAAAGTGAAAAGTGATATATTTAGTTATTTATTAACTCAAAGAAATATTATTAATGATTTAAAAAAGATATTGAATATTTTTTATGAGGATCCTGAATTAAAACGATCTTTCCTCACATTAATCGATTCAAATAAAAATTTTGGATTTTTTTATATTAAGGAACAAATTTCTTTCTTTTTGAAGTTAATAAATCTCACAGAAAATATTCTAAAAACTCACCCAGAATTAAAAAATGAAATTATGCTATTTGATTTCATTGAGCAAAACGGAATCGGTCCGAAGTTTGACGAAAATATTGAATATAAATTCTCTCAGTTTAAGAATAATTTATTTAACTTATTTTCAGTGTATTTTATGAACAATTCTAATTTTCTGCATGAAAAGAGTGAATATGAAAACTTTTTACAATTACTTAAAACATCTGAGAATCTGAAAATATTCAATTTAAAAGTGATTGAAGCCATTTTAACAAAAAAAGAATTAGCAGAAAATATTTATACTACAAAATTTCAAAAAATCCAAAAAATCCTAAAGGAGTATAGATTAAAAAAAATTACTTTTCAAGATATTGATGCGAGATTAACCCAAACTATTCAAAGTGATCCTCCAGGTGCAGTTCCATTTCTAATTACCTCTATTTCTACTAGAAAAATCTGCCCGATTTTTTATACTTTATTAATAAAGGATTCTGTAACTTCAGAAGAAAAGATTAAATATCTTAAAATTATTTTTCCAAGAGTAATCATTAATAGAAGTATTAACATAATAACCAGACAAAAACACATATTTCTATTTTTATATTGTATTGAATTAAATAACAATGAAAAACTAAATTTATTGGGCCTAATTTATAATTTATTTAACAGTGATCTTGTTTTTTTTAAGCAATTTATCGATTCATACACTATTCAAATTTTCAGTTTAGAGAATTTCTTTGATGTTGAAAATAATGATTTCTTCTATAGTAAAGATTTTTTTGATGAATTATCCAAATTTTGTGTAGCTCTTATTAAAAATAAGAAAATTTTTTCGTCTTACATGGAAGAAAAGATAGAATTTATTAATTTTAACGATAATTTAGTAAAAAAAATTTCCTTTGAAAATTATACAAAAAATTTAAAAAGAAAAAATGAAAGACCATTAAATTTGGAAATTTCTCAAGAAATTGAAGATTTACACAATAATCTTGAAGAAAAACTTGTAAAAAGCGATGATCTTTCAAACATTATTAAACATTCAAAAAATATTGAAAATATTAAATTCATTCCTGCGTATCAAAAATTCGGTTTAGAAAATTTTTACTTATACATAAAACCAAGTATTCCTAATGAAATTGAATGGAAGATGTTATTTCCATTAGGATTCAAAAACATAAAATATACTTGTTCATTGGAGAGTGCAAATTCTTACCTTTTTCAATATATATTTCCTACTAAAAATCCTAATTTCTCATATTTGAACTGGGTTTTAAAAAGTAAAAGAGAAATTGATGAATATTTATCATTTTCAGTTAAAAAAATCATTCCAATATTGAATTTTAATTTTAATATTAGCCCTAACGGCTTTTATTTTGGATACCAAACTTTTGAAATATTTGTTCAAAAAATATTATTTGATAAAAATTTTGATCCTGCGTTAGATTGTAAAGTTTTTAATGTTTCTGAAAGAGATGAAAAAAATATTAAAGGAAAATTCGACCAAGATTTTCAAAATATCATAGATTTAAGTGGTCAAAATTTTTTAGATATGATAAAATTAAGACATAAATCCAGACTAAATAATATTAAAGATTTGATTAAAAAAAAATTAATTTTTCCCCAAATAAAACTTAGAGAAAATATAGGTCTTAAATTTAAATTTTATGCAATTGTTCCGGATTTGACACGCGAACAAATCGAAATAATTATTAAGATTTTTAATTTCCTTAATTATGGATTCATTTATGAAATAGAGGGGGAATATTATTTTAAAGAAGAAGATAAAATGATTAAATTTGAAAATGGATTATTTTTGAAATTTTATTTACCAGATTCCGCTTTCAATCATTTTAAGAAAATTATTACTCAATTATTCAATTATTTTGGAATAGAACATTATCTTTTATTTTTTGATTTAGTTAAAGGAGATCTTTTTGTTAATAATTTATTTGATAAATTCAAACATCCGAATCCATTGGATTGTCATCTCTGGGATAAAAATATAAAAAAATGGCTTAATTATAAATCTCTCACTAATAAATTCGAGTTTATTTATCCCGAAAATCAAGACGCTTACAATTTTTAGATTTAAATGTGAATTTTTAAAAATATTATTTACTATTTAGGAATAATAAAATGGTTAGACTCTCTTGGACTAATAAAAAAGATTTAGACGTTAATAAATTAAAGGATAATAGCATAACCTTCGAGAGAGTAAAGTTAATTAGACCAATTAATTCTTCCGGTGAAATGATTAATGTCTGGTCTAATAAACTTTTTTGGGGGGATAATAAGCTTGCAATTTTCTATTTACTCTCAAAATTTGCAGATAAAATTAATTTAATTTATATTGATCCTCCCTTTGCAACGGGTTCTGATTATATTTTAAAAATTCGGATGGATGGCAATATACTTAAGGAATTTGGGTATAAAGATAATTGGGGAAAGAATTTAGACATATATCTTCAAATGATGTATGAACGTTTAATTTTAATGAAAGAACTTTTAACAAGTAAGGGTCTTATTATTATACATTTAGATTGGCACGTTTCACATTACATAAGAGCAATATTGGATGAAATTTTCGGAAAGGATAGATTTGTTAATGAAATTATATGGTATTACTATAATAAATATTCAGCTGGAAAGAATAATCTTCCAAGAGCTCATGATAATATTTTAATTTATTCTAAAGGAAAATCTTATACTTTTAATGAATTCCGCATTCCAAGAGATAAACCAGTAAAACAATTAATGCGAGAATCGGTAAATGGTGTCTTAAAGAATGTAAAGGATGAAAATGGTCATGTAAAATACAGAATTGTTCATGATAAAAAAGCCGATGATGTTTGGCGAATACCATGTATTCAACCAGCTTCTTCAGAATGGACCGGATATCCTACTCAAAAACATCCAATGTTATTAGAGCGATTAATTCAGATAGGGAGTAATGAGGGTGATTTAATTGCAGATTTTTTTTGCGGTTCTGGAACAACTTTACATGTGGCAGAGAAGTTAAATCGTAAATGGATTGGGTGTGATAATTCAAAATATGCTATCGCAATTACATTACAAAAATTTTTAAAACAAAGAGTTAGAAATTCCAGAGATAATGATTTTTATCCGATAGAATTGTTGGCTATAAAAAATGAAAAGACTTTGAAAGTTTTTAATTCAGGATTCTTTAATAAAACGATAGAAATCCTAAGAGGAAAATGAAAAAATTACAGATTTCCAGTATGATAATCAATATCCCATCCTAAATATGTTGTTAACGCTTCATATACCATATCCCCCACTTTATTTAAAGTAGCTGCAACATGATGGGCAAATCCATTCTTACATAATTTCTTTAATAATTTCTGTAAATGTGGAATTTGAAGAACTCCATAGCCACCGAATGTTTGTAGAGGATCATCAGTATATTTTCCTTCACCTAAAATACCTTTAATTTTTCCATTGATGTCATCAGTTTCAACTCTAAGAAAAGTACAAGATTCAGCAGGAATTCTACCTTGTATAGCGCCGAATGATTTTTCTGCACCTTTTCCATCAGAAATAATTGGATGAGTTGTAATTTTTGCTTCTTTTAAAAATGATCTCGGTAGATTTGAACAATGGAATGTAACCATTTTATCTTCTTCATATTTATAATTATTATTCCAATCCAGTATTGCTGAAGGGTTTCCCGAAGCCAATTGTAATATAAGCATTCCCAATAAACCAGAAATGTCTACTTCACATGCTCCTGGTATTAATCCTTCACTAAACATACTTAATACTGCACAAGGCACAATCCCGAAATTATCTTGAATGCTAGGCCAACATTGAAATGCAAAACCATCTAAATCATTCTCCTTTACCCAATTTTTTATAACTACTGTCAATTTGGCTAATTTTATTATACCTTCTTCAGGGAATATCTTAGTTTCTGTATAGTTTTTTATATATTCCACTGTTTCTTTTACATATATATCATCATTGCTTAAGTTATTTATTGCAGCCAGAATTTCTGATAAATCTATCGGTTCTATGGAAATTCCATTTTTTTCTAAAATCTTTTCACTATATCGAACCGTATTGAAAGCCGCTGGTCTTGTTCCAATTTGTCCCAATCTCGCATTTTTTATTTTATAAACGATTCTACAGATTGCTTCAAACTTTATGATATCATTCTTGAATTCTTTTGAAGTAATTGGACATGTGTGAGATTTTGTTAAAGTAAAGGGAATTCCATATTGATATAGATTATTGCATACTGAGATTTTCCCACAAAAAGCATCTCTTCTAAATTTTCGATCCATTTGGTTTATATCATCAGATGAGGCTTGAATTAAGATCGGAACATTCAGATTCGCCATCTTTATAGAATTTGCGATTGATTTCTCATCACCAAAATTGGGTAAAACAACAATAATTCCCATAATCTTATCCCGATTGGCTTTAAATAAATATGTACATTTTTTTGCATCTAAAAGAGTTTCTACAACTCCAAATCTAGTATCATTTTCATTTAAAATGATATAATCGCACCCTAATTCCTTTAAAACTTCGATAATTTCTACTCTACCAGATTTTGCAAGTTGGTCTGGAAAAACATCTCTATTTCCGACTATTACACCAAAAGTAACTTTTGTTAATTGTCTTTTTTTATCGATTAATGACATAATTTAACTTTTATAGTTTAAAATTAAAAAATTTTAGTAAGATTTTTTTGAAAAATTATTTTCTTTTATCTTAATGGATTTTAAATCTTTTCTATTAAACAAAAAGAAAAACTTCAAAGAATTTTGGGATGAAAAATTATTTAAAATTGCCTTCTTTATACATTTATTTTATTTTGCGCTTTCATTAATATTGTTTTTTACCGTTCTTCATGATCAAAACGATTTTTTAACGTATTTTAACGTTTCGAAAATAGCAATAACCGACCTCCCTGACTTATATAATGAGGCAAATTATGATTTTCCATTTAGATATTTTCCAATATCTGCATATATTTTTGTCCCATTTTACCTATTAGGTTATGATTTAGGTTTTATTGTATTCCAATTATTGAATTTAATTACAGCCTTTTCAATCTGTGTTTTAATGGTTAAATGTATTTCAGTAAACTCTAATATTGAAGATTCGGATAAGAAAAGAGTAATTCTTTATATTAGCATTTTTCTCTCACTTATTCCGCATTCATTTAATTACATTCTTGGACAAATTAATCTTTTTGTTACCTTTTTTCTATTAATTTCGATTTATTTTTTTAAAACAAAAACATCGCTTTATGTGGAAATTCTTGGAGGAATTTGCTTAGGAATAAGTATAATTATAAAACCTATAACAATTTTTATAGTACCTTTTGTAATCTTAATGAGAATTGATTTAAAAAATAAAAAAATCAAGATTGATTTCTTTAGAAGCATACTGAGATTGGTTGGTATTATATTCCCATTAAGTTTCAATATTTTATTTTTTTTATTTATTCCAGGTTTATGGAATGGCTTTTTAGAAGTAAATTTTTTAGGTTCAACACCAGAAATTGTAAATCATTCATTTAGCATTACGCGATTAGTCTTAAATGCGATTATTTTGTATGGAATTCCCGTAAGTTCCTTTCTTATCTTTTTAATATTTTTTTTAATAATTGGGATGTTAGGTATTTTCATATATTTTGTAAGAGTTAATCCACAATTTGACATAACTCATGCTTTTAGTTTTGGATTAATAATTATGTTATTAGTTTATTTTGATAGTTGGGATCATCACCTTATAATTTTAGGACCGATTTTAGCAATAACATTTTTTTATTCTTCAAATAGCCCAATAATTCTAAAAAAATATATAAAACCCGGTTTCTTTGGATTGAGTTTTTTTAGTATGCTTTTTACTGGTCTATGGTATCTGATTCATGACCTATTTCCTTATAATTTTGTCCCTACTATATTCTTACTATTATGTTTTTATGGATTAATTAAATTTTCATTAAAGAATTCTTCAATTAAATGTAACAATAATAAACATACAGATCTTAATATTAAATGTAAAATTTAAAATAAAAAGATACAGATTTAGATATTGAATAATAATTTAATATTTCAATTCAGGGGAATCCAAGATTCTTGAACAACTGCTCGTATTATGGCCGGCCTTTATAATAGGTTTGCTTCATACACTTATGCCATGTGAAGACAAAGCAATTTTTTGCTTTTGGTCATTTGGGGTAAGTAAAAATTGGAGAAGTAGTATGATTATGTTATCCATATATGGTGCAGGGTTGATGACTGCCAATGTGGCAATTGGCACATTAGCTTCATTATTTAGTTTAATTTTTACATTAATTCCAATAGATAAACATGTTAATAATTTTTTTGGCGCATTAATAAGTTGTATAGTATCAGTCTTTATGTTAATCTATATTATTACTCACCATTATGCCCCTCATTCTAAATATGCTGATGAATTAAAGATGGATATTGATTGGGACAGAAAAAGAACACCCTATGTCATCGGGATTTTAGCAGGTCTTCCACCTTGTATTTTTGAGATATTAATTTATACTCAATGTTTTACTTGGACTTTAAGCTACGGATTATTGAGTGGATTCTTGACAATTATATCCTTTTCTGTAGGTACATTTCTTGGATTGTTTCCATTAGCAATTATAAGCGAATATAGCTCAAAAAGAAGAAAGATAAAAAATCAAAGATCTAGTAAGGTTTCCATTATTATGATTATATTAATAATTTTTTTTAATATCCTAATATTAGTCTATTCGGTATTTCGAATCCATATTTTTCCTCTGTAATAGCCTAAATTTTAATTTTCTTTAAAGTTGCTAATAATAATAATTAATTATTGGACTATAAAAATTTTTAATAATACAAAATATATCTTTAGTAAAAGAACAATTGTTTTATAAAAATGAAATGCGAATTTTGTGAAGATGAAAACGTAGTATTTACTTGTGAGAAGTGTGGGGCTTCCTTTTGCATAAACCATGTAATTTCAACAGAAAGATGGTATTGTAAAGATCATAATTTATATTATTCAAGAGCTAAAGCTAAAGATCTAAGATATCGCTGTTCCATAATAGAAAGAAGCTCATGTCCTGAATGTAAATCGCTTGTACAGTTAGATAAATTATCTTCTGGTCAATTCTACTTAAAATGCACTGATAAAAAATGTGGTTGGAATTCGTATTTAAAATCTCCTGGAATATTTTATCCTTATAAAGAAAGAGTTCTTAGAGATGCGAAAAGACTTGGTATAATAATATTTGATGAAGTATGCAATAAAAAATTAAGAAAATTCGAGGGTAAGGAAGTATGCCCCAAATGCCTTTTAGCAGTATTAAAAAGTACCTCAATTACAAATTTTACTACGTTATCAACAATGTTTAACGTCAGTTCAGACGAGATTGTTGGAATAATTAAAAATTATATTAATGAAAACAAAATTTATGGAGTTATCGATAAGGTTCATAATTTATTTTATTATATCTCATCAGAAATCAAACAAAAAATTATTTCAAAAATTGAAAAAGAGGGAATTATTGAAAATCAAAATCTATCTTCAATGTTGGATATGAGTTCTGATAATACTATAAAATTAATATTAAAGTTGATTAAGGAATATAAAATAAAAGGTTCTTTTACAACAAGCAAAAAAAAATATTACACAAAACAACATATCTTTGATATGTTAATGGAAATTATCGATTCAAAGGGCAGAATTTCAATAATAAAACTTAGTGAAGAATTAGATTTACACTCAGAAAATATTAAAAATTTTTGTGTAAATCTAATGAAATTGGAAAAGTTAGTTGCTTTTTTTGCAGATAAAGGAAATGAAATAATCACCCAAAAGCAGTTAAATAGTGAAATAAACACATATGCGAAAGAAAAAGGAATCTTCAAACTCAATAATATTTCAGAAGATCTTAAAATCGCTGTGGAATTAAGTCGGAGATCTTTATTTAATCTTATACAAAGTGGAGAACTTAATGGTGTATTTACTCAAAGAAGAGAATTTATGACTCAAAAACACTTAGAACTCAAAATAAAAGAAATAACTAAAGTTTATAGGAAAATTTCATTAACAGAATTAGCGAGACGTTTAGGAATAACTGAGTCAAACATTGAGGAAAAATTAGCAATTCTGATTTCGCAAGGCTCCATTGAGGGATATATTGATTCTTTGAATAAAATGTTCATTCTTGAAAAAGTAACTCCCATCCCTTCTCAATATTCAAAAAAATTAGATGAGATTCCAACTGATGACTCAAAGTTATCTGAGAAAGTTGAAGTTCTTAGAGAATATGATTTTCAAGGAGGTCAATTACACTTTAAAGTAGTAGTTCGAAATCATAGTGATGTGGCAATTCACTCTATTAAGATTATACTTGATGCCCCTTCTAGTTATAATCTAAAACAAGAAGTAATTTCAATTCCTGTTATTGAATCAAATAATTCAAGAGGGGTTGATTTTTATCTAGAACCACGAGAATGTGGAATATCTTCAATCGGTGGAACAATTATTTATAAATCTCCAAAAGGTGAGAAAAAAACCATACATCTCAAGAGAAAAGATGTGCAAATAAAGTGCCCTTTAGTTATCACTACTCTTGATAATATTGAGGATTGTCAATTAGCGATCCAAGACCTACCGAGTGATGCAAGAGCATTTATGATTGCTGATCTCGATCCTCGGTTGGCTTTCAGAGCTGCCCAAAGAACTCTAAAAAGTTTTGAAACTACCATTGTTACTTCTCATGAAGAAGGTCAGGATGATAATTACCAAGCTGAAGCATGGTATTGTGCTGAAGCAAAAGTAACCGGTGGGAGAATAATTACTAGAATATTTATTAATTCTAAAAATCAATCATTAGAATTAAGAGTTTGGTGCGGAAATCCTGGGCAATTAACTGGTTGGTTAGCAAAAATTATTGAAATCTTATTTGAGCAAATAAATATTATCAGAAAAATAAAATCTGAAGAGCGTGAAAAAACACTTGACATAATGGTCATTACTCAAAATTTAATGGAAATTTCTGATTATTGTATGTTAAAATGGCGGGCAAACAATATCCGTATCAAGCTTCAAGATACATTTGTGAGAATAAGAAAATTTTTGGGAGAGACGCACCCCATCTTGGATAGAATTGAGTTTTGGTTAACAAGTCTAAATAAATACAGTAAAAATGATAATATTAATGATAATGATGCGGAAAAATTAGCTGATGATATAGAAAATTTTAAAAGTGTTATAGGAAGGGCAATAAAACTCTAAATTCTTTCCTTTTGATTTTTTAACTAATAATTATATATCGAAAATTCTTTAAATTTTCAATAGTATTTAATTCTGTAATAAAATTGTGGAAGTTATCAAACTCACCTTCAAAAACTAATAATATTGTTTTATATTTAGAGTATAAGAATTGTGATTTACCTGCGATGTAATCCTGATAATCAGTTTCTATCTTTGAAATTTTCTTAATAGCTAGATCATCATCATGTTTTATCACTAATATTGCGTTTCCAATTATTTTCCTTTTTATCTTTTCTGAAACTACATCACTCTCTATCTCTGAAACTTCCATTGTTGACATAAGTCTTAAAAGTGCATCTCTTATAACATTTGACTGATTTGGATAATATTTTTTAGAAACTAATTTTTTTAAGAATTTTTTCAACTGATCGTTAATCGAAAAACTAATTATTGGCATTTGATTATTCTCTTTTTAATATTTTTTAAACTTTTCTCTAATAAATTAATTGTTATTCTATTTTAATATATTTTTTCTATTTTTAATAAATACTGATATTTAATTCAAAAAAGTAGCTCCGGGCGGATTCGAACCGCCGTCCCAGGATTCAGAGCCCCAGATGCTTGGCCACTACACTACGGAGCTAATTATTTGCGTTAAATCTTATTTACCATTAAAAAACTTTTTTTTGACTTATAATTTTTTATATTTTCATATTTAATAATAAATAATTAAAGTTAAAACCCTAAAATAATTTTTCCCGCTCTGCCTCGTTTGCTTACTAGACCACCTAACAAATAAACGCAACCTGATATATATAAAACCGTCGGAAAGAAAGAAAAAATTGTGATAAGAATATCTCTTAAAGAATTAATTAGACCGAGCATAACCATTTTTTGAAGCTTTTGAGCGTTATAAAAATTGTGATCCAAATGTTAATTTACCTGAATTTTGGTATATGGTATGAAAAAAAGTAATTAAATGAAGAATTATTAAAATAAATCTAATATTATAAATAATTTTACAAATTTTTTATGGATATTGATAGATTCAATCGTTTTAGGGCTCGTTTATCAAGAGATAATTCCGTTGGTCCACTTGGTATTCTAGATTCCATGGCCTCAAGATATTATGAGGAAAAAGATCAGGATTTAGATATCAGACCTCCTTTTTTTAGAGACGTAGATAGAATAGGACACAGTCTTTCCTTCAGCCGATATATAGATAAATCGCAAGTATTCTTCGAAGTAAATAATGCTAATATTACTCACCGTTCGCTCCATGTTACTCTAGTTTCTAGAGTTGCTCGTCAAGTTGGTAGGATTTTAGCATTAAATACAGACTTGATTGAAGCCATTGCTCTGGGGCACGATATTGGTCATACTCCTTATGGACATCTAGGTGAAGAAATTCTAAATGAAATAACTGAAAAATACGGTTTAGGCACTTTTATACATAATGCTCAAGGAGTTCGATGGTTATTTTATCTAGAAAAGAGGTTTCCAACAAAACCTGCTGAAGGATTAAATTTAACATTACAAGTTCTAGATGGTATATTATGTCATGATGGTGAAGTTAATGAAAAACGGCTAAAACCCGTGGAAATAAATGGAAAGACTTGGGACGATCATTTTAAAGAATATAATGATTGTTTTCACGAAAATAAAACAAAAAGGATACCAATGTCTTATGAAGGTATTGTTGTTAGATTTTGTGATACAATTTCCTATATAGGGAGAGATATTGAGGATGCCATACTTTTAAAATTTATTGATCGTTCTGATATCCCCGAGATTTGTAGAGAAGTTCTTGGGGACACTAATCGTAAAATAATGAATATTTTAATAAAAGACCTAATAGATTTTAGTTTTGATAATGAGGAGGGGTATATAGGTTATTCTGACGAAATATTTAAAGCACTTAAAGAGTTAAAACAATTTAACTACGACTATATTTATTCAAGAAGGGATTTATTTATCAAAGATAATTCTGGTAAGACTTTTATGGAAAAGTTAAGAGACAAGTTCAATTTGATTTTTGAATCTTCTTTAAAAGATTTAGAAATGGAAAATCATGAATCACCCATTTTTAAAGACCATATAGAATATATAGACGGTAGAGATTTATCAAAATATTATAAGAAGTATAAGGAACAAGATAAGCTTAGCTGGATCGTGAGGGATTATATCGCAGGTATGAGTGATAGTTACTTCAAAGAAATTTCTGAACGTGTGAAAAAGTAAAAAATCCTAATTAAAAAATTAACCAAATTTAATTTTCAGCGCATTATATGGACATTTTTCAATACATCGAAGGCATAAAATACATTCCCCTCCTCCAGTAAAGCCTTCAAATTTTTCATCTAAAATTCTAATCTGCATTGGACATACACTTTCACAGATTCCGCACTCTTTTCGTCCCGCGCATTTTACCGGATTACGTTTTAATTTCAAAAAAGAATATTCACTAAATAGTGAACATAAAGCCGCATATGGGCATAAATATCTGCAATATACTCTGGGATAATACACTGCAAGTATTAGAATTATAATATAAAAGAAAAATATGAAAAAAGTTAAAAAATCACTAAATAAAATTTGAATTTCACCAGAATCAATTATATCTTGAATTATTTCCGGGAAAAAAACAAATAAATATTCGGATAAAGAAAAATAACCTAGCGGTTTATCTGCAAAAGTACCTAAATTACTTTTGTATTCAATATAAAAAATTGGATTAATCATTTTTGCAATACCTAAAGACATTACCGCAATGATTATAATTAACAAGATAACCAACTTAATATGAATCAAAAATTTATGAGTATTTCTTGAGAATTGTTTTTTTTTTTTTGAACGAAATATTGATAGAAAATCTTGAATTGAACCAATTGGACAGATAAATCCACAAAAAATGCGGGAAAATAATAAAATGCGGGAAAATAATAAAGATATTAATATCAGTATTCCAATTATTAAAAATGGAAATTCTGCTTGACCAATCATGTAAATAATAAATTCTAGAAACCCAGCTCCTTTCGAAATTGGATTTCGTGGGGAATTTAGAATAGGTAGGATTTTAATTAATCCTTCAAACAAATCCATATCAATTTGAAATATCAATTCAATTATTATGTAATTAATCAAAAAAAAGCTTAAAATCTGAATAATAATACGAAGTATCGAAATATATCTCGGTCTTTTTTTATATTCTTCATCAACTGACGTCAAAAGATAATTCACAAAAAATTACGTATTTTATTGTAGATATTAATAAATTAAAAATAGATTTATTATAATTTTTATGAAAAAGATTTTTACAGTTAATTCTTTGAAATAATTATTTTAGACGGATTGTTTCCATATTTGTCGGGCTTTTAGTCGTTCGTTTTAGTTTCTTATGTAGCAATGATGAAAGACTCACCGTTTTTGATTCCTCTCCATGATTCACAATGATTAGTCTGGGAGGTGGGTTGATCTTGCGTATATATTGAGAGATTTGCGATCTTGAACTGTGTCCTGAAAAACCTGATATTGTATATAAGTGTAAATTTAATTTGACGAGTTGAGTCCGTCCTCTTGTATCTTCATATTGAAATTCTTTAAAACCTTTTTGAACCCTGCGCCCTAATGTTCCCTCTACTTGATAAGATACAAATATCAATCCATTTTTCGAATTATCGGCTAATTCTTTTAAATATATTAATGAAGGTCCTCCAATCAACATTCCAGATGTAGCTAATATAATGCACGGACCTCCTTTAATTACCTCCTTTCGTTCGTCTTTAGAACTTATGGTTGTGAAATATTCACTTAAAAAGGGATTTTTCCCTTGATGAAGGATTTTTTCTCTTAAATCACTACTTAAAAAATCTGGATTAGCAGTATGTATAGCCGTCGCTTCACTGATTAATCCGTCTATAAAGATAGGAACTTTATCAATTAATCCATGAGAAATAAATTCTTCAAGAATAATCATTAATTCTTGTGCTCGTCCCACTGCTAAGACGGGAATTAAGATTTTTCCACCTTTCCTGATATGAGCATTAATTACATCTCTAAGTTCCTTTTCAGATTCATGACGGCTTGGAATTCGATCTTGTGCCCCACCATAAGTAGATTCAGTCAACAGACATTCAACTCGTGGAAAGCTCACAGTAGCGGGTTCTAATAATCTTGTTTTCTGAAATTTATAATCCCCAGTATAAACAAAATTATAACCTCCATCTCCAAAATGTAAATGAACAATTGATCCACCAAGAATATGCCCTGAATTATGCAATGTTAATTTAACATCCGGAGCGATGTCCGTAACTTTTCCATATGATAATGGAATTGTATGTAACACAGTTGTTTTTACATCCCTTTTTGAATAGGGAGCAGGTCGTCCTTCTCTCTCAGCGACTGAAATGTAATCCAATTGAAGCATTGTTGATAAATTACGTGTTGGAAGAGTACAATAAAGTGGACCACGATAACCATATTTGAAAAGAAATGGAACTAATCCAGAATGGTCTAAATGGGCATGAGTTAACACAACAGCATCTAAATCTCTTATTAAAAATTGTGGAACCTCAAAAAAGGGAAATTGATTTTTACTATTCCCAACATTTACTCCGCAATCTAATAAAATATTACTATCATTTGTTTGGATTAAAATACATGATCTCCCAACTTCTCTGAAACCTCCTAGAGCAGTCATCCGTATTCTTAAATCATTAAACAGAGTAGGTCGATGTATTCTCTTTCCAATTTTAAGAAGAATTTGCTTTTGTTTAGACCGTTCAGTCTTTAACATACCTCTAATTAACTTAATCGTTTTTGAGTCTATAGGTGGGGCTCTTATAGCTATTGGCTGCCAAAATGTATTTCTTCTTATCTCTGTTAAATTAATTCCTTTTTTACCGATAACCAATCCTGGTTTTACAGATTCAATAATTACTTCTCCTTTATTCTCGTCAAATTCGATATTTGAAATTTCTGCATCCTCTCCAACTAAATCTTGAATATATTTCTCGGTTTCTATCATATCTCTACGTTTCTCAAAATTCCATCTTACTACGATCCTTTTTCGCATCTTTTTTGCTAAATCTTTTAAAATATTAGCATCATCTATTAAAACTTTAGGATTTTCAGAATAAACCGCAATATCAGGACCCTCAAACTCGATCTTTTTTATTTTTATGTCTGCTGGAAGATTCTTTTTAATTACAGCTTTTATTCTGTTTAATTCACGTTCGCAACTCATTTTACTCAGTATTTAAAGAATTAGTTTCTTTTTTTATAAAAAAATTCATGATTTGCAATTTAAGATAATAAAACATTAAAATATATACATATCAAATAAAGATATAGTTAATCAGATTAATATGAGATTTTATGTTACAAGAGATTAAATCTCTTTTATTTGTATTTCATTAATAAAATTGCTATAAAATTTTCATTAAAGAGCTTATTCCAAATAAACTATATTAGCATAATTATAAAAAGTTTATTATAATAATAAAATTTTAAAATTCTAAAAATTAATAATTTGGTACATCATGAAATTAATAAAAATTGGTGCAATAGCGAGTGGTAGTGGGTCGAATTTCGAAGCGATAGTAAAAGCAACGGAAGATGGCATCCTAAAAAATAAAGCAAAAGTTGTTGTACTCATTTGTAATAAGGCAGGAGCTTTTTGTATGGAACATGCCAGACAACATAATATTCCTTATTTTCTAATTGAATCGGATAAATATAAAGGGACAAGAGAGGAATTTGATAAAAAAATGGTAAAGTTGCTAAAGAAATATTCATGCGACTTGATTGTTTTAGTAGGGTATATGAAGCTAGTAAGCCAATATTTTCTTAGCCAATTTAATGAAAATGTTATGAATATACATCCTGCTCTACTCCCTTCATTCAAGGGAATGCATGCCCAGCGAGATGCTGTAGAATACGGAGTAAAAGTTTCAGGTTGCACTGTTCATTTTGTAGATCAACATTCCGATCACGGCCCTATTATTATTCAAAAATGTATTCCTGCATATGATAACGACACCGAAGACACACTGGGAGCAAGAATTTTAAAGTGGGAGCATAAAATTTTTCCAAAAGCAATTGAATTATATTGCGATGGTCGATTAAAAGTCAAAGGTCGGATTGTGAGAATTAATGGGGAAGTTCATTTGGATTAAAATCAATTATTGATTTCATTAAAAAAATTTATAAAATAAAGGAATTTCATCATTCTAACTTAATTATCTAGATATTTATGAACATATACTACTTTTTTGTTTAAAGGATAGCTTTAATAAAGATAATTAAGAATTTTTAACAACCATTTCAGTAATTTTCAAGGGAATCCGATTTTGTAATTATCGTAATATTTACTTGTTACTCAAAAAAAACCCCAAATAATAAATATAAGAATTAGGATATATTTTTTGATTAATCTTAATTTAAATTTTTATTGGGTGTAGTGTAAAGTGATAAAAAAAATAATAACAATTATTTCAATTTGTTTTTTAATATTTCTGAATTTTATGCCTACTGTTTCAGCTATCACTATTAACGATGTTTGGTGGGAAGACGGTGAGGAAAATGTTGTACTTTGGAAAAGTAAGATTAATGAATATGGAATAGATCAGTGGGGAGAATCTTTTGATATTCCTATACGAACATCACATATTCGATTCAAGGCAGAATCTGTAGAAATAGGAAATTATCCATTTTTTGGAAATGCAGTGAATGTAACAGGTGCGTATTACGAACGAGATGGTGATATGACACCAGCGCCAGATTACCAAAATAATCCTGGGTTTTCGGCTTGGGGAGCAAACTCAAGTTATTATATAAACAATACAATCTTAACACATTATCAAGGATTTTGGAATGCAAAAGATGCTTCTCTGGCTAGTCTTGATAATGAATATGTTCCCTTAGTATTTGTTAATTCTCCAATTATGCTTGTTGCTATTTTTTTTTGGGTTTTCGGAAATTTATTGTCAATTGATAAACAAACAGGTGATATTGAAACCTTTTCTAATAGTACTGAAGTTATCTCAAAAACCGCACGTAATATAAAATATTTAGTTACACTAGGTGTCCAAATCGAATTGCTTGGTTCATATCCTACAGAATCAAATGCTTGGACCAATTCAACACTAATAATGACTGGAGACGTGTTTTATGGAGCAAATACTAACGTACTTCGCTTGGCTACATTAGATATGAACATGACATTGTCTGAATTTAATAATAATACTAAGGAACAAGATATAACTAGTAATACATATAAACATACCCTAAATGCAATATATCCAAGCGAGGTTTATCAAGATGTTTCAGCGTCAGAGATTCCCGGATTTCCATTTGGAATTATTGGTATTGTTTCATTGATATCATTGCTTTATTTAGGCTTTAAAATTAAAAAAAAGTCTTTTGTAAATTAGATTTAATTAATACTTATTTTTTTTTTTTCTTTCTTTGTTTTTTTCTTTAAATATACTTATTTCTCTTTTATTTTAATACAAGAAATCGATGTTAAAATTGATTGAAAATAAAATAGAGAAAACCCAAAAAAAAATCGGTCAGCAACGATATTCTAAAAGCTGTTTATTCTGTAAATACGCAGAACGTCCTAAAGAAGATCTACCTCTTCTTTGTTTGAAATTAAACGCAATTGGATTTGCAAAACCTTGGGATATGCCTATTTTAAATTGCGAATATTATATGCCAATAGGGAAGTAAAAAAAAAGAAAATGGATTTAATCAAAAAGTATAATGTCCAACGCAATACATCTTATATATTATTTGAGCTTCATGAATACAGTCATCATATGCTCGGTGTTTTTCTATATATGGAATCTGTGGAAAATACCAATCCCAGCATTCTTCTACTGAAGGCCATTTGTAATTTGAATAATATGGATCTGAATGAGGTAATTTTAAAATTGGTGTAGCAAGGATCATTGGACATGGTAATTTCTTCTTTGGAATGATATTGCGAGATCTTAAGAATCCAAAATCGAATTGGTTATTATAGGCAGTTACAGGATATCTATCAAATATTATATTAAGTTTATCTCTGATTTTTTCCCATCTGGGTGCATTTAAAATTTCTTGAGCTGTAATAGAAGAATTTTGAAAAATCCATGCGTTATTTTCAGTAGTTATATTAAATCTTTCTTCTCTAACAACTGTATCAAGAAGTTTTGAGATAGATCCATTTTCAAAATTCAAGCAACAAATTCCAATTTCAATTATTGAGCCTTCCCATGGCTTTAAAGAAGTAGTTTCAATATCAACAACAGCAATTTCTGTCATATCAATATTTTTTTTTTCTATCAATAAATTATGCATTAAAATACTTAAAGAACATTAAAAATTAGATTAATAGCTTAATGTGTATTAAAAAGGCAATTCTTAAATGATAAAATTTAATATTAATAATAGGGAAATGATTAATGAGCTATCTGACCCAACAGAGTCAATAATCGATATGATTAAAGACTATGAAGAAGATCTTGAGTAGCTAAATCATTTCCCCCTAATTTGGAACAATAAGATATTAAATTGATTATTTATTCTCTTTATTACCAATTAGTTATTAATAGTCGATCTTAATAATGTCTCGAAGAACTAAGGAAACTGATGAAATATTAAAACTCATGCATAAAATAGAAAAAATTAGGAACATAGGTCTTGTTGGCCATATTGACCATGGTAAGACAACATTATCTGATTCACTTTTGAGTGAAGCTGGATTACTTTCACATGATCTTGCAGGAGAAGCTAGAGTTTTAGATTACTTAGAAGAAGAGCAAAGGCGTGGTATCACTATGAAATCAACTAATATCTCTTTATATTATGAGAAAGTATTAGGTCGAAACGAGGAGTTTTTAATAAATTTAGTTGATACTCCGGGACATTTAGATTTTAGCGGTAAAGTTACAAGAGCTTTAAGATTAATTGATGGAGTTATTGTTATAGTTGATGCAGTAGAAGAAATTATAACACAATCAGAAACGGTAATTAAACAAGCTTTACAAGAAGGGGTAAAGCCTGTTCTATTTATTAATAAGTTAGATCGATTATTTAGAGAATTAAAATTAAAGCCCAATCAAATTAGGAAAAAAATTTCTCGAATTATAAATGATTTTAACAAATTAATTGAAAGATATGCAGATTCGGAATTTAAAGATGAATGGAAAGTTTCTCCTGCAGGCGGAACAGTTGCATTCGGTTCGGCTCTGCATAAATGGGGCTTTACATTATCTATATTCGAGAAAAATAAAATATCTTTTGAAGACCTACGAAATAAATATCTTAATAATGGTTATGAATCACTAGCTGTCCTAAATCCAATCCATGAAGCAATATTAGAAATGGTTGTAGATCACATTCCAAATCCTATAGAAGCACAAAAGTATCGAATCAAAAAAATTTGGGAAGGAGATATCAATTCAGAAATCGGAAAAGCTATGATAGAATGTAATCCAAATGGACCATTAATAATTTGCCTTAGTAAAGTTATAAATGATAAAGGTAGATTAATTGGAACCGGAAGAATATTTTCTGGTGTATTAAGAGTAAAAAATCCAATATTTCTTTTAAGAGAAAATAATGAACAAATTATCCAATCTGTTGCAGTATTTATGGGTGCAAGAAGAGACCTAGTAGAAGAGATACCTGTTGGAAATATTGCTGCAATTGGAGGTTTAAAGAATATAAAAAGTGGGGAAACACTAATCGATACAAAATTTTCTGATCAAATGATCGCATTTGAAAATGTGAAATACATTACTACACCAGTTATTACTGTATCAGTGGAACCCGAATATCTCAAGGATTTGGATCCATTAAAAAATCAGATCGAAGCTTTACTTATCGAAGACCCAAATTTACAATATACTGAAAGTCCAGATACTGGTGAATTATTGCTTTCTGGAATGGGACCATTACATTTAGAAGTTAGTGTTAATGAAATTAAAAAGAGAGGTATTGGAGTTGATATGTCTAAGCCACGAAGTGTTTTTAAAGAATCCTGTCTCGGCAAATCATCATCAATTTCAACCATTTCACCAAATGGGCAAAATTCAATACAAATCAAAATCAAACGCTTAGATCACAAAACACTTCAATTCTTTAGATCTGGTGAACATAAAATTATTAAGCCATTAAATAAATTAAAAGAATTCATAAAAGAGAAAACTAATTTTTCATCAAAAGAAATTGAAGGATTTCTCAATTGTGATGAAAATTTAAATATTTTAATAAATAATCCGTTGGATATTAAGGATATCATCTTAAATGATAAAGATAAGAATAAAATCATTGATATTATTAATAAAATCTGTTTAAATGGACCCCTCTGTGGTGAAGTTCTTACAGAAATAAAAATTGTAATAGAAGCTATTAACATTTCATCGAAAGAAGAAGATAGTTCAATTTCAGAATTGACTACTATGATATTTGATGCTATTAAGCAATGTTTAAATGATGCCCAATTAGTTTTACTTGAACCGATTTATCAAACTACTATCCAAATTCCTCCTGAATTGATAAAAAAAGCATTAAATCTATTGGCGAAATACCAATTAAAAGTTAATAAAGTTTTTCAAGATAATGAATATCAAACATTAATTGATTTTTTTATGCCTGTTAGATATGCTATGGATTTTACTGAAGATATTAGAAATAAAACCTCAGGTAGAGCATTTTGGCAAAA
>Ga0209986_10000893_pt1 | contig 29421 bp, 28 predicted proteins | sample BlataG_FD_183168 | JGI IMG/M metagenome (GOLD analysis project Ga0209986, IMG submission 183168) | Deep subsurface microbial communities from Black Sea to uncover new lineages of life (NeLLi) - Black_00105 metaG (SPAdes) (version 2) | ecosystem: Environmental > Aquatic > Marine > Oceanic >...
GATCGGCCATTTCGATAAATTGGGATTGGTTTTGGTCCAGCCAGTTGATAACTACCTGAGCAGATTCACTTGTATCCATTACTATGCCTCTTCTAGTCTTTTCTTAATTATAGCGAGTTTTTACACTATCTTTTTCAACTCCGCTTTGAACCTTTAACCGCGACAGGAACCCTCCTGTGTGCATCAGACACTACCCAGGTTTTTGTCCAACGATAAGGGCATATCCCATGTGCTCTTTGCCCATCTTTGTCAGTTGATCATCTATCTTCTGGGCGGCTCTGATCTGCTTATCGCGCACAAGTCGTAGCACCAACTTCGGATAGTCTTGTACCATGAACTTCATCAGACTTCGCAACCCCATGCGTGGCTTCGGGATGTCCACGTCCTTCGATTCACTTATTTCAATCAATTCCAGTCCCGATTCCTCGAACAGATCGCGGAGTGTCTCTGACGTGAAGTATCCATAGAACGCTGGATGCTCCGCCATCAGCGCCAGGATCTCCGGCGGACTCCTTGGATCGACGGTGCCTTCGTTTGCCCCAATCCTGCCTCCTGGTCGCACAACTCTCACCATCTGCCTCATTGCCTGTTTCTTGTCACCCGGAAACGGCGTCAGAACGGATTCAACGATCACCACGTCAAACCATTCATCCTCGAAAGGCAAATCGAATACATCAGCAACCCGAAACTCAATCCTCTCGGTTAATCCTTGTTTCTCCGCCCTCTCTTTTGCCTTGGCAATCATGACTTCTGATATGTCAATACCATAGACTTGCGCTCCGTAGGTCTCGGCAACGAAGCAAGCCGTGGCACCAGAGCCACAGCCGACGTCGAGCACCCGGTTTGCTGAGTCAAGGCGACACATCTCCAGTAACACCTGGGTGGCATCCTGACCTCCTGGGTGGATTTTGGGCAAAATATCCGCAAGCTGACCAACGAAGTCGTACCATTCGCGGGTGCCTACTGGTTTCTGTCCCTTCTCACCTTTAGCGATCGTTGACACCCTCCTGGTCTTGATATCAGGCCGATTATTGCTTCACGCTTAGCTGCGAAGAAGTAACCCACTAATCGGGATAAGACTTGCTTTAATCATACACCTCATCTCGATTAGAAAACCTGAAGGAAGGCGGAAGAATAGATGACATATAACCATTCCAGGGTTGGGCTCGAGTTAAGGGCTCACAACACATGCAATAATAAACGGAGCATGATAACTTTTGAAGAGAAAAGGGTAGCAAATATCATAGGGTTGGCTGGGAAGAAATCGGGGGGTCGATAGGACGGCGAAAAAACAGTGGGATAATGTATCCTAGCTGGAACCGAAAAAGGGTAACAACCGTCTATCATTGTGGAGAATATTTAAAAAAAAGGATGGCTGGTCATGAAAATTAAACTACATATCCACTATATGTTTGCCGGAATCCTTTTCCTAATGTTGGTAGGCTGCTCAGGAACAGATCCGTTGGATGGTACCTCATGGATCTTGACCGCATACCGGAAAACGCAGCCTATCGATGGCACAATCATCACTGCAACTTTTAAAAATGGTGAGATAAATGGATCGGCAGGATGCAACTCTTATTTTTCGTCTTATCAGGTTAAAGGAGATGAGATAGAAATGGGAGTTATAGGTCAAACAGAAATGGCCTGCCTGGATCCAGAGGGGGTCATGGAGCAGGAGAGCATAATCATGGAATTCTTGGGTGATGCCCAGGAATTTCTCCTCACTAATGGACAACTGCAGTTATTTCGATCAGATGGCGAAGCGCTGACATTCGCGGCTCAAGATTAGGCTTGATTACACTTTTCAAGGGTGAGTGGTATATGCGGGCGAGTTACATTCAGCTAGCAGCTGCTCCTGCAGATGCTGCTGCTGCACTTGCATCCTGATGATGTAGAATGATTAAGTACATCCCTAACGACGCCAGCATAGGAATGTGTTCTCGATAGATCGTGGTTCTATCGAATTCCAGAGTGGTTTGGATCTTGAATATGTCTCGTAACCTCTCTTGATCAATCCCGCCTTTAAATCCCATTACAATGTTGTCTACCTGATCAATAAATGCCCAATCAGTTGCCCAGAAGTTTGTTGGTTTCCACATGAGTAACCGACCATTCTCGATGGAGAGAAGACCATCTCCCCAAAACTTGGGTTGATATATGGCTATATCTTCTTCCGAGCCGGCAACCCGAACAGTGACTCTTGGATTGAGAAAACCGATGCGTTTAAACGTCCATTTCTCATCTAAGGCCCCTGCAGTCGCCAGGGTTCCACAACTAGAACGGAAGGAGAGCGTCTCCAGAAGTGAATCTGCACTCCGTAATTCAAAAAAATGTTCAAACGTATCCGGCTGCGTCCACTCGGCTGTTGATCCCATGAATTCTGAGAACGGGAACATGTTCACATACTCCTTTGTCTGCATAACGGTCGCGAGCTGTGAAGTCGAAGATCCTAGTGCCGAAGGTTCTAGGGCCGAAGGTGTTGTGTGCCCTTCGCAACGCACGCGCACTTTGCGGGGAGGCGCCGAACTCCCTTACTTGATTATCTCGCCCCGCGTGGCGTCCGTCGAAGATCACGGCGCCGAAGGTTCCAGGGCTCCATTGAGATTGAAGATTAGATTTACTCCAATCCCGATTGCGGTTTCGTATTCTTCAGCCTCTCAGTATTTCAGCAGTTTGTTGGATTTCGCTGGACTCAGCAAACAATCCAGCTGATCCGATACCAACATCATCCAATCTAACCCGCAATGTTGGATAACAAACCCTGCCCTCTATTCTCCGCTCTCTATTCGCCCATCACTTCCAACTTGACATCCATATCTATCGTCCAGTTATAGAACTCTTCTCTACCTGGCAAAGCCTGTGTGCGTTCGAACCAGGTGTGATCCCCATAATAATTGGCAGCCATCAAAACAGGTGCGATTGGAAATTCACCTTCGGTGCCAAAGAAGGCTTCTTCGATTTGATAATAAAGGTCAATTCGAGCGTCAAGGTTCGTTTGGATGCGTGCCTGCTTTATCAAATCATCAATTTCGTTGCAGGTGCGTTCAAACAAAATACCACCCCGATCACAGGAGAGGATTACTCCTACCCAATTATTTTCATCAGGATAATCAGCTGCCCAACCAGCGTATAGGATATCCGGAGTGTAGTCCACAAATAGTTCGCCGGTTAAACTCGATGATGGAATGATTGTCCCCTCCGGACAGTTCAGGTTTTCTTCCCATTTCTGAATGACGCTTGCTGTGAACTCTTGATATCGATTGGGGAATAACCCCAAGCGCACTTGGGGAAATCCCCGACAATTCGGATACCCAGCTGCTGCCATTTCTGCTTGCGCGAATTGAGGGTCGTAGCCGACGCCCACCTCATCAACCGGCGGGGCTCCTAAAACCCCAGCAGGACCAAGGTGTTTCATGGGTATCCCCTGACCTTGAAGGATATCGTTTACAAAGCTGGCATTATCAAATGCGGCCGCAAATGCCCGCCGGACATGTACATTATCAAAAGGCTCATCCTCCATATTGAATTCAAAATATCGAACAACCTGCTCAAATATCTGACTTGTTTCTTGGGGAAAACTCATCCGGTGAGATAATATTTTTTTGGTTGGGACCTGGCAATAATCAAGCTCATTATTCAGCCATAATTCATACGCTTCATCAGTATCTCGTAAGAAGACAAATTTGATCGTATCAATATTTCCTGAGCCCGACATATCTTCTGGCAGGAGAGGATTTCGTTTCAGCCAAGCGCTATCGCCCGTATTCCACTGATCGATGACATAATAACCGTTGGTGGGCATATTACCCGGATTGGCCCAGGCATCCCCATAGTCTTCAAGCGCCCATGACGGCAACGCGGCCAGACCGTGAATGCTTGTAACCGATAGGAAGTATGCATAGGGGTTTGAAAGTTCAATGAGAAGTTCGTATTCAGAGATGGCTCGAACGCCGATGTCATCTAGCATTTCTTCGGGAATATTGTCGCGATCTTCATAGCCCAAAACATCCTCGCAGCCCTTAATCATTGGAGCGACGATAGAATCAATAAAGTCCGATTCTATTTTTGGGCGACACGCACGTTTAAAGGCATATACAAAATCGTGTGCATTTACAAAACGGGGTTCTCCGCCCTCAATTACCTGAACCGTGTCTCCATTGAGCGTATGGACTACCCATGGGAGATCAGAGCGTATTTTGAACATATAAAGTCTGGCATCGGGGCTGACTGTCCAGCTCTCGGCGGCTTCGGGGATGATTTCTGATTTAGCGACGTCAAAATTTGTCAAATTGAGCAATAAAACTGATGTTAAAGTACCAGAATCTACAGTTAGGTTTTTTTGAGGGTCAAGCGAGAACTCATTCGTAGTGAAATATCCGTTCAATACAACTTCAATGGGAGTTTCTGTGAGCGGCAGTTCAGTTGGGATTTCCGTATCGGCTATTACTGGAACAGCGGTGGGTCCCTCGGTAGTTGACAAACTGTCAGCTAAAGCCAGCGTGGGTGTTTCATCTACCACTTCGCCGCCCCCCAATTTCATGAATCCGATCACGCTCGCGATAACGATACCACCAGCCAGGATACTGCCGATCAACTTCCAGGGCAGGTCCTTTAACACAGGTCCTCTGGATGGGGTTGGGATCTGTAATGCATCATCAGAAGGTGTAAACTCCACACCCAGGTTCATTGCGACGGTATCGATCAGCTTGTTGATGTGCGCTTCCCAGGACGGATCATATGCGTCCAGCCAATGGCGTGAAGAAAGATGCAGGCGCATTGCCCCGCTGGGATCAAGATTTTCAATCCGGAATGGGAGAATGGTTTTTCCTTCAGAAATGGTATAGTAAATTTCATCCAGCACGCGCTTGGATCCATTTGAGTTCTTGGAAAAGATGAGTAGCATGAGGGCGCAATCGCTGATCGCGTTCGTGATAGACTCGCCCCAATCTGTGCCTGGCTGGATATCTCGCGGAGCATACCAGCAGCGAATACCCTTTTTTTCAAGCGCGGCAACCAATGCATCCGCTACAATTTTGTCTTTTGAAGAATAGCTGATGAATATATCGTGACTCATAATCACACCTGCTAATCTTTAGATAGTCACCAACAGGAACATTATAGTATTTAATCCGATCGATGATCGTCCCCGTCCGGAGCAATCCGTTTTCAACTCTGCGGTTTCTCTCCCCAAGGTCAGGATTTGGGGATGCAACTAGCTGGCCACAACTGGCGATAAGCAGGACGAGCGTCACAATACCAAGATTACGATTCCTTCTCGTTTTCCTGCCCCCCGATTTTTGAGTCGGCGCGCCAAAGATATTTCAGAACTGAAGTTCTTCTTTATCCTCAAGTGCTAGGCGATAGTTGGGGGAAACTTCTGTTTAATCCGCCTCTCCAGGCTCTTATTGCGGAAGTTCTTAGTTACCATTCGGATAATGCAATTAAGCGGGATCGCCACCCCAAGCATCACAAGTGTACAATAAGTGGTCGGGGGCGAGCAACTTTGGGAAAAGCTTGACCGTCCGTCCCGCGAGCGCAGCGAGATCGTTCATCAAGCTTGACTTGACGGGACCGTTCGTCCCGCTCCGCAGGTACCCGAAGGGTGCAGACGGGTATCGAAGGCGGCTACCTTGATGCCTTGTAAGCCATTTTTGGGATGCTCTTCAGAAAGCTGCTTGTGGTCCGCGTCGGTCGAAACTGCTGGGTGGGAGAGCCGACGACGAGTATCTCCAATCCCTTGACTGCTAACGGCTGAACATCACTAAACCGACGTACCACAACTTTCCCCTCCGGTCTGAACCGTTCGGGGACATAGGTTACAAAAAATTCTAAAGACATAGGTAACACAAATTCTAAAGACATGGGTAACACTTTCCGCATAGAGGAGGTGGAGCCCATGCCCTGGAAAGGTGTTACCGTGAGCGAACAAAGACAAAGATTCCTCGAAGACTACCAACTGAACTACTACTCTGTTACCGAACTTGCTGAGCGTTTTAGCATCTCAAGGAAGACAGCCCACAAGTGGATCAACCGATTCAAGCAGCACGGCCAGATCGGCTTTCATGAGCTATCCCGTCGGCCGCATAAGCTGCCCGTGGCAGACGGATGCGGCGATTGTGGAGGAACTGGTGAAGCTCCGCAATGCCCACCCAACATGGGGCCCACGCAAACTACTCGACACGATGCACCGTCGAGACCCAGAGCGGCAGCTTCCAGCGATCTCAACGGCAGCTCTGATCTTGGCGAGAAACGGATTGGTACGGCCCAGGCGTCGGCATAGACGAGCGCATCCTGGCTGCCCTAAGACCATCCCGCAAGGCCCAAACGACATCTGGGCTGCTGATTATAAAGGGCAGTTCCGTCTGAAGAACGGGAAATACTGCTTCCCCTTGACTGTCAGCGATCTCTCCTCCCGCTACCTGTTGGGTGTTGATGCACACCCGGCGATCTCGCTGGAGAAGACTTTTCGTTATTTCACTACTGTATTTCACACCTATGGACTGCCCAATCGCATACGGACCGACAACGGGGTGCCGTTCGCATCGAATGCCCTGGCGAGGCTCTCGCAGTTGTCGGTGTGGTTCATCAAGCTCGGCATCTACCCTGAGCTAATCGAACCCGGGAAGCCTCAGCAGAATGGGGTGCACGAGAGAATGCACCGGACGCTGAAGCAGGAAGCCACCATCCCTCCTGGCAGCAGTCTGCGAGCCCAGCAGCAGAAGTTCGACAGGTTTCGGGAAGAATTCAATCAGGTGCGTCCTCATGAGGCACTCGGAATGAAGCGGCCAGCCGAGGTCTACCAGTCTTCAGTCCGAACGATGCCCAGCCGCATCGAGCCGTATGATTACCCAGGCCATTACCTGGTGCGGCGAGTCAGTCGGGCTGGGACGATCCGTGTTTTTCATAATCAGATCTTTGTGAGCAATACATTGCAGGAGGATTATGTGGGCTTGGAGGAAGTGGACGACGGGGTGTATGACCTGTTCTTCTGTTTCTATCACATCGGCCGTTATCAGTTGCAATCGAATAAGATCCAAGGTATTGTGTCTAAGGTGGGGTTGAGTGTGAAAAGAGTGGACCTGGTGAGCAGAGTGTAACCTATGTCCTTAGAATAAAATGTAACCCATGTCCTTAGACTGTACCGTCCGAGCACCTCACCAATCGCCCTTGCTATGATCTCCGTATTCCCAAACTCTGAGTCGTACACGACAAGTGCTTTCATCAACGAATGCCTTCAGCGCTCATGTCAGATCCTTTGACTATTACATCATCGATCTATAAACAAATCAATATGGAATGTCCACTGTGCCAGGTCTAAAAAATCCAAGTTGCACCTTGGAATCATCTGTCACCACAGGGCTAGTTGTGATTTCCCATTTTTTAAGAGAAAATCATCCCCACATCTTGACAAATCATTGCCCAACGTAAGTTGATAGGAGTTTTCCTTAACACAAGATTGATGGGAATGGAGTGCTGACGTATATTCCTAGTTATGGATGCACAAGAAGAAGTTCATACGAACAACCATAACCCTCAAAAAATCAGAATGGCGATGTTGGCTCCATTTCTGACTGCGATCGCAGCCTGGTGGTTGTACTCGCAGATAATCGAACCGCAGCCCTTTTATGTGTCCGCCGATCCTGAGATTCCCTATTTGATGAGCTCCTTGTCGGTCTTCAAAGGGGAGCCGTACACTTTCATCGACCACCCTGGAACGCCAATTGAGATCATCGGTTCCGCAATCCTCGGGATGACCTATCCGTTTGTAGGACATATCGCTGATTCATTTCCATTGGCACACGTCCTCCATCCTGAATACTTTCTCTTCATTGTCCGCACATTGCTCGTGCTCATGAGCATGGGAACGATGGCCCTTCTTGTGCGGCACACAGTCCCAGGCAATCACTGGACGGACGGATTCGCCGCGGTCGCTATCGCTGTCTTGTTCTTTACGATCCATCCCCGGGGGTTTGAATCCATCGTACATTGGTCGCACAACTCTTTCAGCTTTCCTGTGGGGACCTTATTATGTCTTGGGATTTTCTACCTCGTGGTCAACAAGAAGGGAGGGACTTCGGCGCAGATAGTCCTACTCGGATTTTCATTAGGGGTACTTACAGCTGTCCAACTTTACTTTCTCACCTGGGTTGTTGCCGCCATTGTGGCCATGGGAACGTACAATGTCTTGTCGGGTCAAGGATGGAAGAGGGCGGTGATTTCGAGCGTCCAGATAGGCGTGTCTGCGCTGGGGGGATTCGTCGTCGCGACGCTTCCAATCAGCAACCGATATCCGGAATTTGTCTCCTGGATCATCAGAGTGAGCACCCACCAAGGTCGGCATGGGAGCGGCCCGCCAGGATTCATCTCACTGGAGACCGCGGCAGCGAACTTCATTGCCTTGTGGGGGGAGCTGCGCCTGCTGTTCATTTCGATTTGCCTCTTGATTGGGGTGGTCGTGGTGATAGCCATCCTGCAGCGCCGATCGATCAAAACCAACGCCGGCTTATGGGCCGTCGCCCTAGGTCTCATTGTTCAGGTTGGTCTGATGAGCGCACTGGTGATAAAGCATCCCGGCGTCATCTATATGCAGGCAGTCGCAGCGGCTCTCCCTCTGGTGCTTGCGGTAGTCTTCTCATTAATGCACGGCTCACAACCGCAGATGAAATCCATGCCGCGCCTCATTAAATTTGGTCTAAGCATCGTAATATTTGCCATTTTCACATTTGGCTTGATTCGATCCTTCATCTTCCACGATGCTGAAACCAAGCATGTGCAATCCGCGGTAGAAGAAATCGAAATTTTCTTAGACGACTTCACTCTGGATCAAGCACTCGATCGATCATCCCTCACGACACTGGGGATATATGGCATGCCATCGAAGTGTCTGGCTCTCTGGTATGGAAATCAGTATGCCGGCTATACATTGGCGGATGAGATCAGCTCGATTTGCCCCCGAGATTTAATTTACGATCTCTGGGAGAATCGAGTCATTCTAGCAGATGGCTCCTCCGTTCCATTAGATCAATCCAATTGGGATATTCTGGTTGCGTACGAGGCTGCCTTAAAGGACTTCCCTTACATTGCTGAAATCGGGGAAGTCGTGTATTCAGAAACTCAACTGGGTACCTTCGGAAGAATCGTGTATGTGCTTCCCGATCTAGATTCGTCAAGCGACTAGAACGCCGCAGAACAACTTGATATCACAAAAACCCCCGCGCTCCTTGCGGGGTTTTTGTGGTGAGTGCGCCGTGGCAGGGATCGAACCCCGGTAAGACCATCCGGTGCGAACGGCGGCCTGCGACCTTGGACTTAAAAGCCCCTGTGTCTTAATGCAATAACGATTATAAGATAAGCCGCTCGACTCGCACTCTGGCCTGCCATTCAAGGTTCCCATACCAGGGTCTAGGCTTCCGGATCGCGCATACCGCAGGCTCGGCAGCAGCGAATGGTCATACGGCGTTATACGTGACCAGTCCATATAACCCATGAGTTATGCAGGGGCGTCCCGTATAACTCTCCAACAAATGTCATTTAAACTGTACAGCATCTAATACGTACCTTCAACCTACAAGTAGGTTCTAATTTGTGCTCCTTTGACTCTGGTTGGTTTAAGAAGCATGGTTGCTATCTCAGGTTACATCTTATTCCAACCGTCAAGGTTGCACTTACGAGTTGAATCTACGAATAATATTGACGACAATTCACTTGTTTTCTGTATTTTCATCATTTATCATCTATCTTGGCTGATTCATATTCTACGTGACCGCTCAGGAAATATCATCGATGACGGGCAACCCATGGTCATTCATTAGAAAACACCTCCCACTCATAGCTCTAATAGCTGTGATCGTTGTAATCGCATTCTTTCCACCAGGATGGGATTGGATCAACTGGTTTCGACCGGCAACCCTCGCAATGTTATCCGGCGAATCCCCCTATAACCTCAAGGGTTTCTTTAATCCTCCATGGCTACTGATACCCTTCATTCCTCTCGCTTTCCTTCCGGAAAGAGTAGGTGTCGTAGTGATTTCGATTGCCTACATAACATCTTATATATTTGTCAGTCGAAAATTGGGAGCTAAAGCACTCACCATATCTGTCTTGCTCACTTCACCGAGCTTCTTCTACGGACTTACCTTTGCGAATGTAGATTGGATTGTAGCATTAGGTTTCTTGATGCCTCCACAAATCGGACTGTTCTTTGTGTTAGTCAAGCCCCAGATTGGCCTTGGTATATCCATATACTGGTTATTCGAATCTTGGCGAAACGGAGGAGTAAAACAAGTTGTGAAGGCATTCTTTCCAGTAACAATAGCGTTCATTTTTTCTTTTATTCTGTATGGCCTTTGGCCTCTTCGTTCGCAGCAGTGGGCCTCGAATTCAAGTTTATGGCCAGTGTCAATCCCTATCGGATTGGTCCTTCTTACAACCGCGATCCGAAATCGACGCAGAGGTTTGTCAATCGTAGCTTCCCCATTCTTAGCTCCATATGTTGGTGTGCAATCATGGGCAATCACCACACTGGGGCTACTCCCGCACCAGCTCGAAACCATTGTGGCTGTTCTAGGACTATGGGTGGTCCACATCATCGAAAACGAACAGTTGAGAATGTGGCTCTTCGGGAGTTTCTCGTAATACCATCTTGGCAAGACTTTTTAATAAAAACCTGGATTCAACTACAAAGTGCAACAACATATGAACAATTAAAGAACACTTGATTTGGTGATTTGAATACGTTTCTTGTACGTTGTTCTACGGAGAGTATTTCACTTATATCGTCGGGTTGTCTAACGAGTTAAGAGATTCATGTGGTGCGAAGCCACCACATAATCTCAAGTTGAACTGAGCCGAGCATTGATGGAATGATGTGATTTGGAATTTGAGGACAGCAACGTTTGCTGGCAGAGGCTCGTCTCAGGCGAATTAGATGACTAGATTATAGATGTTGAGATGTAATTGCAGCAAGAAATTGTGATTGGAAAGATCGGTTCGGAGATGGTGAATGACCATCGAAGGATATGGCATTGTCCTCAGTACTGCTCTCAACTTCCAGTAGGCGCGTGGGAATTCTCGTGCCAGAGGATGCACAAGATCATGCCTCATCATGCTGCCTCCAGAGACCACCATCCAGGGGGCGGTCGAACTCGGGGTTGGAGAGACTGCAGCCATCGCATCACACTCCCACAGGTGGGGCAACGCCGTTCAAGCTGGTTGGGCCCGGCTTGCTGGTGTGTGCGCCTGGTAAGCCTGAACTTTCCCAGCAGCAACCGGATCTTGGCTAGCAGGCCGCGATTGCCTGAGCTGAAGAAACCATAGTATCGGACCTTCACAAAGCCCCGAGGTAGCACATGCTGCAAGAACCGGCGGATGAATTCCTCCGCACGCAATGTGCAGAACCGGGTATCTTTGCGATCGGAGGCCCTGTAACAAAAGGTGACCCGCTCATCTTCCAACTTGCGGATGCGCCGGTTACTGAGTGCCACGCGAAAGATGTAGGGAGCCAGATACTTGAGCGCCCCCACACCGCTTCCCACCGGCTTGCAGTGGACGACCCAGTCCCTGGTCCAGACCTCCACGGGTATCTCTTCAAACCAGTCTGTCTTTTTGAGGGCATCACGGAACTTTGCTCGAAAGAGGATCGACAGCGCTTTCACCGGCAAGAAGAAACTTTTCCTGCTGTGAACCCAGTCCGATCCATCTGAAGCCAGGCCACCACCCGGGACCAGATAATGCACATGGGGATGGTAGGTTAAATTGCGTGCCCAGGTGTGAAGCACTCCAATCAGCCCAATTTGTCCCCCTACGAATCGTTGATCCTGCGCCAGCTGCTGGGCAGCCGCAGCGCTTGCCCGGAAAAGCAGGCTGTAGAGGGTCTTCTGGTACCGGCGCACAATTCTCCGCAGCCCGGACGGCAAGGTGAACGTCAGCAGGAAGTAGGGCACGGGGAGCCTCAGTTTCTCCTGCCGCTCCAGCCATTCTTGCGCCGCCTTCCCCTGGCACTTGGGGCAGTGCCGGTTCTTGCAGGAATGGTAGCTGTAGCTCTTCCGCTCGCAATCAGGGCACAGGTACACATGCCCGCCCAACGCCTCCGTCCGGCAGCTTTCAATATCCCCCATCGCCCGGCGGTGGCTGGGCAGCATGCGCGCGCCATACTTCGCTCTGTAGGCAGGACCGTGCCGGCGGAAGACCTCCGCCAGCTCAATCACGCCAGGTTGTCCATCACCCGATTGATGGCTTCAGCAGTCATATCCTCCCCATCGCGGGTCAGGTGAGTGTAGATCGAAGTGCTCTTCATGGAAGCATGTCCCAGATAGGACTGAATGCGCCGCAGATTGACGCCCGCTTCCAGCAGATGGGTGGCATAGGAATGCCGCAGGGTATGCACGGTGACGTGTTTTTGAATACCGCTAGCTGAACACGCCGCTCGAAGCGCCTTCTGCACACTGCTGGGAGATAGGTGCTTGCCGGCTTTCGAAAGAGGCATACCTTGTGGCGGTCGCGCTGGATAGAGCCAACGCGGATGGCGATGCGTTTGCCAGTACTGCCGAAGCAGGGCCAGGGTTCGATCGGGCAGCGGTACATAGCGGTCCTTCCCGCCCTTTCCCTTGTGAACATGGATCATCATGCGGTCACTGTCCAGGTCTGCAACCTGCAGCTGGACCCCTTCTCTCAGCCGCAATCCACAGGAGTAGATAGTGCTTAGACAGACATGGTGCCGAAAGCTGTTCAGGCAGCCCAGCACGCGGCGGACTTCCTCCTGGCTCAGGACCACAGGCAGCTTCTTTTCCTTGGGTGGCCTCACAAGCTCAAAGGTCTTCCAGTCCATCTTCAGTGTGTGTTGGAAGAGGAACTTGATCCCGCATAGCGCCTGAGTGCAGGTGCTGCGGGAAGCACGCTTCACATTCTTCAGATAGAGAAAATACTGGCGCAGATCCTCCTCTGTGATGTCCTCAGGCGACTTCTTGAAGTGCTCCGCCAGTTGGCGCACGGCGCGCACATAGGCCTGCTGTGTTTTTGGGGCCAGGCCCCGCAGCTGCAGGTCCTCGATCATGCGCTGTCTTAATTGAGTCATGGCTATACCTCCTGCTATAGATCGATTACAGGAAATATAGCCTGTGATTGGAAGTTGGCGATTGTCTGTTGGAAGTCTTCAGTCCGGGAGGGTAAATCTGCGCGAAGCGCTTAGTTCAACTAGTGAATATATGGAATTATTGACCACATATGATTCCGATAAAGACAAAAAATGGAATCATCTATTTGCTTTTAGATAAGAGCCGATATCTAAGGCAAAGATCCCGCGATATCGCGGGATCTTGTTCTCACCTGGGGTTTAAAAGCCCTTGTATCAATATCTAATCTCTAACAGTTTTGAGCAGCGAAGTCCCGAGCGAAGCCGAGGGGAGCAGCCAGGGCAGGGATCTTCTCCTGCTCTCTGAGCACCCCAATCGTACAACATGGCTTGCTTTTCGCCCAGCACCGTTCGTCCAGCCGCTCGTCCAGTCGTTCATCCAGCTCGACCGTTCGTCCCGCGCCGCAGGTACCCGAAGGGTGCAGACGGGACTTGATCCTGGTGCCGAAGGCCGTTCGTCAAGCTTGACTTGATCCCAGTGGGTCAATCCTGAACATCACTAGCCTGATTTCCAGCTTGGTTACCATTGATCAGCTCACGAATTTCGTGTACCAATCCCTTGATTACATCCAGACTTGTAGCTGGATTTGTCAGAGTTAACCGCAGGTAACGTTGGCCATGTAGTGAGGCCGTAGATATGTAATAATCGCCCCGCGCAAGCAGCCGGTCTCTCAGCGCCAAATGCCCGTCATGGATACCCTTAACTCGGAAGCAGAGGATATTGGATTGCGGCTTCACAGGACAATCAAAGTCGTTCAAGCTCTGTAGATAATCGTAAACTTCAGCCGTAAGGTCGAATTGCCGATCAATATACTCACTCAACCCCACTTCTCCCATGGCTGCCAGAACCATAAGAAATTTTAACCCCAAAACAGGTTTGGTACACTCAATCGTTCGGTGAAGGAAATCATAGCCGGGTTGCTCTTTGGCGTGGAAGAGATAGCTGGCTTCCTGAGTAAACGCTTTATCGAGAGTCCGAGCGTCACGCACCAGCAGTGCCGTACAGAAAGCCGTAACTCGCATTAGCTTGTGCATGTTCATCGTAATCGAATCTGCCAGCTCGACTCCTCGCATGAGATGCCGATACTTGTCGCTTAGAAGAGCTGGACCACCGTGTGCACCATCGACATGGAACCACAAGTTTCGCTGGCGACAAAATGCACCGATCTCCTGTAATGGATCGTACAAACCAACCGCGGTCGTACCCGCATTAGCGATAAGCGCTAGTATTTGTTTGCCGTCTGCCTCGACCCGCTCATATGAAGCCAGTAGCCGATCAGGGATAATGACACCCCTCTCGTCAATCTCAAGTGGATAGATAGCGTGGTGCCCCAAGCCCATGATGCCAGCCGCACGCGCAATCGAATAATGCGTCTCAGCCGGCACGAGCAGCGCCAGATTGCCCGGGTTTCCTTTTGCCCACACTTCAGGCGCGATCTTGGTTCGAGCAGCAATCAACGCGGTCAGATTTGCGATAGACCCACCATGGGTCAGGATACCGCCCCCGAAAAGTTCCTTCGCTGTGTATTGAGGGTTCAGAGGAGAAGGTTTCCATCCCACTTTATCCAACAGCCAGTTGATGAGGAAATATTGTATGCTTACCGAAGCTGGACCTAACTCATAAATCGAGCCGTCACTGCTCACGAAATTATCTACCATACCTGCAAGAGCAGCCATATAGTGGGGAACTGCCTGCTGATGGGCGATGTTGGCCGGATGGTAGATGCGGGTGATCGCTGACAGGTACTTATCAACGAACTGGGCGAGTTTCTCCCCCGACAATCCTCCATCTCTGACAAGCGAGGATAGCTCCATATCAGTTATCAGCGCACTCATAGGTGGCTGATGAATGACAGGTCCCTCGCCGGATATGGATTGCTCATAAAAATCGCTTAGAGCCTGGATAATGATCTCCGCATCAGCTTTAAAATTCATATTGGTTTTCCTCTGCGCACTGACGACGTGTAGATCGCGCGCCTAACGCTCTTGAGCTGCGAGCATAGCGAAGCCGAAGGTGCCGCTTATTTTTAACGGCGCCCACGTTTATTGTGGGGCGAAGCCGAAGGTGCCGCTTGTTTTTAACGGCGCCCGCTTTCTGTGGGGAGCCGCTCTGCTCGTGTCCCCTCCTGCTTTGCCCGATTCTCAAACCAGGACTATCAACTGCATTTCGCCCAGATCGTGGTGTCGGCTGCAGCGAATACATAAGCTGGCACTTCGGTACAGTCTCAGGACTTCGATCTTCAGTAGGAACAATCTTCATATGACACGAATACTCCTGGGCCAAGTTCAAAGGGGCAGGGCAAGAGATCCAAACTTGGAACTTTCTTATATTTGATGTTGTTCTCCTGTAGTTTCAAATCAAAGCCGTTGCGTATGCCCGTATAAACAAGCAGGTTTTCGTTTCTGTTCTCTTTAAGAAATGAGAGTGTTTGTCTAAGCCTATTCGTAGCCTCTAGGTTTCCATGAATCGAGCCGGTAGCGACAAGAAAAACATTAAGCGCCATCAAGATTATTACCAACCAGGAAAGAACTATCAAGACACGTTTCGCGCTAAAAACTCCCGACACACTAATGAGACCAGGTATCAACCATACCTGAGGGACCAACCTTGCCCACCAAGCTTCAGGATTGATAGAAGATATTGAAATCGCTATAAGTAATACAAAGAATTCTCTTTGCCAAGAACGTAAGAAAATGATCCCAATTAGAAGAGCGCCTGAAATCAGGGATACTAATCCAAAAAGGGGTCCAAACCCACCAACTCTCACATCGGGGGTTTTAAATATACTGATTTCGGGAATAGTCACCGAGAGGGAATTTTTGGGCCCAAGTGCTGGCTCAAGCATTGGGTTTTGGGATGGAGACGAGATAGAAAGGAAGAAACGTTCAAGAGGATTGAAGTCGTAGTAGTTGGAGGGTAGCTGATCAGAAATCGGGTAGAAACTTGATTCGCCTAGAATAGGATATAGAGGGTGCCCATTCTTTATTGTGTTTGTGACAAATGGATTGAAACCGACAACGAATATTCCTAGCGCAAATCCGATAAGTATCGGTATGAGAAAAGGTTTCCAGTTCCATTCTAAATCCCCCCTCAGAAATGAAAAGACCATGATGACCAATAAAACAACAGAAGTATATACAGCTCCTGTGAGCTTTGTGTTCAAAGCCACAATGATGAGTGAGGCGAGAACCACTTTCTCAGCCCAAGTCCGTGAGGATCTCAGGATTAGAAGCATTGAAATCAGAATTAATAAGGTGGAAGCAACTTGACCGTCGACATAATATGTAAAGACTTGAGTTACAGTTACTGGGTTGAATGCTAGAACGAAGCTAAACAAAACTGCCTTCCATGTCGGAAGATTTCCACTTGATTTTAACGCGGATGTCACAATGATCATTGATGCTAGTAGAAGAAGGAGATTAACGCTCTTGCCTACCTCGAAATCTCCGATCGCTGAAATGATGACGGCTGAGGATATCCATGGACCCTTAGAGTAATGGTTGTGTAGAAATTTCTGAAAGTTCGTATCTGGAACTAATTGACTGTAGAAGGGATTCCAGCCTCTTATTAGCCGTGCTATAGCGGGAAGATGATATGCAAGACCATCCCATGAGAGATCATAGAAAAAGGAAGATAGGGCGATTGATATTGAGACTATTGCCAAGAAGACAGCTAGCAAAAGGAAAATTCGTAATACACTCGATCCATACTTGGAAAGGATAAATCGGGCTAAAAATAACGAAGCGATAATGATGCTGATAAAGAAGTGGACTGGAGAGATAGTGATTTGAATTGCGAAGCTGAGAGCAACGAGAACAAGAGATAATGCATAAAGAACAATCAATGAATAAGCAACTGGTAGTAGTAAATTGCCTGACTCGCGAGAAAGCGGTTTTGAGAGACCAGTCATAGTTAATAATCTATCGATTAACGGCAGAGCAGCCTAGATAATGTAAGTTTGCATTGTGGTCTCTTTCTGCGGATCATTTAAATCCGATCTAGCCAGCTAATTGACTTGAGCTCAGCCACCCTGCTTGTACCTTGGCTTGCTTTTCAAGATTCACATACCAAGACCATCGCTTCCAAATTGCGCATCCCGCGGAGTCGGCTGCAGCGGGATGTTAGCCATCGCCAAACTAAGTAGTTGTTTCATATGACAAGCTCTGCAGCGGCCAATATCCCGCGAAGTCTCGCAAGACCGTCGCTGAGCATTTGCTCAGCGGCCTCTGATCGACAAGGGAATTCCAATCTGGCAATTCGGAAGGTCGAATTGGAGGGGTCCGAAGCTTGTTTAAATCGTCTTGATCCAGTTTGGGCAACTTCCAGGTTCGAGATACTTGAGTTGCTGACGTGCCATCTGGAAGAGAGCCGCCAAGGATAGCTTTGATCAAGCTTTGAATCGAGACATCCTCGACGTGCGCTTCGATATGTCGCAAGGTTCGAAGCCCTTTGACGACTACATCGTAGTCAGGTTGCTGAGAAAGCCAGCTACTGAATTGAACCTGACTGGCTGATCTTGAGAATTGGTCTTTTACATACTGGAGCGTTGCTTCGTAGCTGAGCAACAGAGCGCTGAGGCAATCATCAAGAAGGATCCTATGTTGGGCCTTCGCGGGATCATTTCGAGCCTCTGCCCAAGCATATAAAGCCAACCGCCTTTCGCATTCGCGTAGCTTCGCCCACGCCTCAACACTGCTGATTGGGGGCTCAACCGCGATTTGATACTGGAAACTTGAGAAGTCTGGCATCGAATCGAGCGGATTCTCATGAAGAGGCGCTTGCTGGAAGAATGACTTGAGCCGAGAAAGCAACTTTCACCTCCCCAATCACTTCGTTCGGAAAGAAGTTAATGAACCGCACATCAGTCATGCCCTCATCGAAAGTGTGGGCTAATGACCTCGAGCTGCGAAGCCGAAGGTGCCGCTTGTTTTTATGGCGCCCGCGTACTTTGCGGGGAGGCGCCGGGGTTCGGTCCATAGCAGGCAATCCCAGCAACCCCATAGTACAAAGTCATAAGCAAATCGCGCCACCCGAGGGGGGTCGGTCGAAGATCCCGTAAAGGGCTGCAGCGTTTTCATAGAGGTTATATCGATTTGCTTATTGCCCGAGAAAAATCAGCTATACAAAACCGCTGGTTCAACAGTGCGGAATTCCTTGGGTAATTGAGTAAAGATGTGGAGAGAATTCCTAATGCAATTATTTGAATCGTAGTTGGTATACACAAATACTTGCTGACCTTCGTACTCAGTTTCGAAGTATGTAATTCCTCGTGGAGGGCGTACCAATGCAAGAAGATTGACTTTTCTACCAGCCGCGTCTTTATATGGGAGTTCTATGGCTGGATTGCGCTCCATCGTGAACTTGCAGGTGTGGGTTAATATATCCGTCCAGGTGCGTACCGAGACAACGGTTCCGTCTGGCAACAAGAGTTCAGAGGGTTTAGTTCCTGTTACATTACCGATTTCAGAGAGAGGGGTCATTTCTTCACGGACCAATTGAGCTGAAGGCTTAATTGCTTCCTTGGTATCGGACAGCACTTCAACACCTGTTTTCTTTAATTTAGCCAATTCCAACTGAACCGCGCTAATTTCACTCTCAAGCTGATTAATATTCTGAGAGAGCTCATCTACATCTTTCTCTTCTGGCCAATACCGAGCAGCATCAAGCCGCTGGACTAAGTAAGCTGCAATTTCAACCAAGTCATCATTCTGAAGAGATAGCCTTCTAGATGGATCTTGGATCCCAGGGGTAAAATCTGTGAAATGAAGCCAAATTAATCCGTCAGTTAGGAAGATTTCGGACACGCCTGATGAGAAGGCATACTTCACGAGAGAGAGGAAAGTCTCTTTATCAGCAAGAGGGGTGCCTAACTTCTTCGCTTCAACAATGATTCGAACATCTTGATTAACATCATAAAGAGCATAGTCAACTCGTCCTTGGTCAATAGGTTTTTCAACCTCAACCATGAAAGGATTCGCTGTATCCCAGCCTAGTGTTCGGAGAACTGGATCAATCAATACAGCACGAGTTGAGGATTCGTTCACGCGCAATGTTTCTTCATACAATTCTGCAGAATCTTTTATTTGGCCAAGGATATTCGTAAAGTTTGCGAGAGGGCTTCTTATCTTCATAGTATTGTCATTCTATATAGGAAGTTAAATTACAGCCAACGCACAATGATATCAAAATCAGCCTAACGGTTTTAAGCAGCGAAGTCCCGAGCGAAGTCGAGGGGAGCGGCCGGGGTACTCCCACCGTTACGATTTCACCCCATTCATATCATACAACTTTGTTACCAATTCGCGCCGCACCGTTCGTCCCGCGAGCACAGCGAGACGGGATCGTTCATCCCGACCAGATGGGACCGTTCATCCAGCTTGAATGGATCCCTCTCGGAGCATAAACGAAGGGTGTGGTCGCCTCCAACTCATCGGTATGCAGCGAACTGAGACGGCACTCATGAAATGCCTCGCCCAGTTTTTTGGTGATCACTACGATCGATCATCGTCTGCATCCAAATTGACCGATGATTCAATAGCTGCGGGATCGGTCGTGTATACCTTTATCCAAAGCGCAAAGCCCTTATGCTGCAAACGATATACGCCACGAGTCCCTTCCTTCGAGAGAATGATATGTCGGTCTCGAAGTGCCTTTATTGCGTTTGACAGAAGCGAATCCTTGCCCTTGAATTTCGCTCTGATTTCCTTCTTTGTTACCCATCCATCTAGGTTATCGGCCATAATCCGGAGGACTTGTCGGTAACTCTCTTTCTGAATCTTGTTGTAGAAGTCATTGCGGTAATAGCGGTCCCCAATCAGCTCGAGTGCACCACCTCCACCAAAGGCGCCATTAATTACATCTTGGCGGTCAATTGTGTCATCTTGATCTGCCATAAACGCTGAATATCCGAATTGTTGAATGAAGTGCGGATATCCTTCCGAAAGCGCTACAAGAAGATCTCGAGCTTCCTCATCGATTGAGGTGGGCACTTGATTGTCTAGATTTGCCTTTTGAAGGCAGCTGTCGATAACCCGATTGACTTCCTCGTCTGTGAGACGACCCAATTGGATGTCATCGAACATTCGAAGAGATGATGGGTGACTTTCCCTCAATACATCCCGTAGCTGATTGAGCCCAACAAGCCCAACCATTACCTTGCCGCAGCCACGTCGTTGCAATCTCTCCATCAGCAATTTAAAAAAGGAACCTAATTGGAGCTCCTCTGAGCTATTGTCTGCTTCGTCAACGAGGATCAATAAGCCATCGTAGTTTGCATTGAACATATCCATCGATTCAGCAGGGCTGCAAACGCGTTCGACAGTTTCTGCAAGTGAATATGCGAATCTATCAAGAAGAGTCTGATCGTGCTCGGCCTCTTCAGCTGATTTGAGTCTGAAACCACCGGCCTCGACTCTTTGGAGGAATGCCCAGGTAAAAGAAAGGAATTTTCGCGCCTTCTCTGTCTTGCCTAATTCTTTCTCCAGACCAAGCTCAATCTTTTTTAGCAGTCCTAATCGGGTAGTAGATTGGTCTATGTCTGTATCGATTACCAAGAACTTAAACTCGGTATCGTCAACCGGAATCTCACCACTAGCCACAAATATCAAGTAGTTCATGAGTGAGGATTTGCCAATACCTCTTTCGCCGGTGATCAGGAAATTCAGAGGTTGGTCAGATCGTGTCTGAAGGAGATACGACTCCAGTCTGAGAATTTCCCCCAGGCGCCCAACGAACATCCCGGGATGCACAGGGAAGTTGGGATTAAAGGGATTTAGCTTTGGAACTTCGACCATTGCTTCTTCACTATTATTCAATCATTTGAAAACATCTCGCTGCATAACGGCTTCGAGCTGCGAAGCCGAAGGTGCCGCTTGTTCTTAACGCCGCCCGCGCGCTTTGCGGGGAGGCGCCGGGGGTCTCCCGACCCCTACATTATCACCCTACCCTTATCATACAACTTCGAGAACAAATCGCGCTGCATCCCCGGTCCGTTCCAGCGAGAGGTTAGCCGGACCTCGGGTACAGCCTCAGAACAATCAGTATAAACAATTACAATGGCTGTCATGAATAACGCGTTATTCCTGTTGAGGAAGCTTGGTTAAAATCTGAAACTTGATTCTATGGGATGTCTCTGAAGTATCTTTTGTCTTACCTTTTACTCCAATACCAAAAGTTGCTGCAAACACTCCAATTCCCGCTTCTGTTGAATCATCCTCTCTGATGGCCAATAATACATCGAAGTCTATGGGAGTAAGCAACGGAGCTTGATCTGGACCGGTTTGTCCAGGAGTAATATAGAATGCCTTTTTTGTATCACTCCATTTAATGTGACGAGGATTAATGGTTGCCCCCCTGTCTTTAGCGTAGTCTTGGGCTTTGGACACACCATCGATTATTTCCTTTATAGTTTCAGATATAAAGTCCCCCAATTTCATGTTTTTCATTTGATATACTCCTTCTTTCTAACTTACCTCGATTAAATATAACATGCCATGAAGTCTAACGACCTAGAGCGGATTGGCGAACCTCCTCGCGACTGCAGTATTGCATTGTTATTCTGGGAAACCAGAATCCAAGAATCTTACTTTCATAGTTACAACATACATTTGCCACGACTGCTTTACCCTTGTTGGTCAACACCAGAGCTGATAACTATGAACCATTAGGGTGTGTACTCGGTTCCAGTGCATCGTGGACAAGGGGGCAACGTGTCTGTATCATCGTCAAGTGTAACAGGCTGGCCGCAATTTTTACATATATACGTTCCCTTTCCTGGCTTTTCTCCTGTTGTTGACATATATAAACTCCTTTGTTTATTTGGTCTCCTGCAAAATTACTTATACTTACACTAATGTATGCATATTTAGTTTCTATCACAAATAAGCATAAGAACAGCCCGACCTCGTGCGACGTCGGGCTTTTTTCTTCAATGAGAGTGCCTAGCACCCTACTGCACCGAGGCTTATTAAAATATTCTATTATATTTTTACATTTTTCACCTCAAGAAAGTCTCAGTATGTTGAAGTAGGTTTGTTAACATATCCAACTGCGCGAAATAGTTCTAGCTATTATTGAAGGGTTGACTCAAGTTGCCCGCGAATGATGGGTCCTAACTGACCGATCCTAACTGTATTGCGTAGTCGTCTCTCTTGCGTTCGGAATATTTCAGGTGAATAATATGATGTCGGTTAATGCGGCGCGATTCAACAATCCGGAAAAGAAGGAGCAAACAAATCATGAACCTGCGACGATTTGTTTTCGTACCACTAATTTCGCTTTCCCTTTTCATATTACCAGTAACTTTTGTCGCCAACGGCTCTCCGGATCCTGTCGTCGTCAAGAATGACGGCATTACCGGTACTGTGTCGCCCGGCTCAACCATCAGCTACACGGTCACTTATGGCAATACCGGTAGCGTGACGGCTACAGATGTCACGCTCCACGAGACGGTGCCGGATTATACCTCCTTCAACGCCTCGGCGAGCGATCCATAATGGTCCTGTATCGGAACATCGTGCACCTTGGCGGTGGGTTCGGTTGCGCCGGGTGCGGGTAGCAGCGTATTGTTCGTCGTCACCGTCGATGGCACATTGCCCCCAGGCTTAGAGTCCATCATCAACCGGGTGACTATTTACTCCACCAGTTATGACTCGAACGAAGACAATAACCTCTCGGTTGAAGAGACCCCGGTTGGAGAAGCCCCAAGCAAGCCCACCTGCCTGGTTGAGCGCTACTACATGTACACACTGCGGGACGCCAACCAACCCGAGGGCTGGCAGCGGTACTGCTACATCATCTCGAACAATGGCTTCCCCTGCGTAGAGGCGCAGGCTCGCATCTGCAGCGTTCGTGGGATTGACTACGTATATCGAGCAACCAGCATGTCATATAGCGGATGGGTCTATACCGATTGTAATGGGAATCCTTACTACGGTTGGCCGTATTGGAATCCGGAGTGGTATAGGTCGGAATTTGCAAAATAATCTCATCGATTAACTTCAACCAACCCCCCGATTCGCAAGGTTCGGGGGTTTTTCTATGCTACCAACTTCATTCCCTGATGATGATCCGTAGGAGATCCCTCGCTCGTCGTACCTGTCCTGAGCTTGTCGAAGGGCTCGCTCGGGATGACATTAACCCAGGGATATGTCACTCCGAGCAGCTCAGCTGCAAGGAGTCTCCACGTTAGGGACATCATTCCCTAACGAAGCTCCGGAGGAGTCTCCACGCTAGGGACATCATTCCCTAACGAAGCTGCGGAGGAGATCCCTCGCTCGCCGTGCCTGTCCTGAGCTTGTCGAAGGGCTCGCTCGGGATGACATTCATACGTTCAAGGAAGCTGCGCTCAGAATGACATTCATGCGTATTCAAGGAAGCTGCGTTAAGAATGACATTAATGCGGATCAGATGAATTCGCATTTGACTCATAAAAACCAGAACCCGCATATGATGTAGACTTTCTAATTAAATTAGAGGAGATCTATAGATTATTAAACGAAAGCAGGTCCTGCTTGAGACAGGACCCGCAGCCGATGAAAGTTTAGCTTCTCAGAGCGGGTGATGGGACTCGAACCCACGAATGGTAGCTTGGGAAGCTACTGCCTTACCACTTGGCTACACCCGCTTATCTGTTTGCGCATTATAGAATTCGTCACAAAGGTTGTAAAGCCAGCCGCTGGCGGGCCTGGCGGAAGCTGCCGCATGGCTGCAAGGGACGCTGGGTGAGCGCCTGCGTGGGTTAAACTTCTGGGCTCTGCATGGGCTGGTGAAGATGCCCGGCTTATACAAGGCGATCGCAGCGATCGAGGACCCCGCAGCTCCGGCCGAACCGCCGCTGGAGCGCGAGCGCTTCATGGAAATGGACGAAGCCGAGCGCTGGGCGCTGGTGCAGGAGGGGCTGCGCCGGTTGCGGATCCTGGATGAGGAAGGCACGATCCTTACCGATCCTGCCGCTTTATATCCGAAAAATAAAAAAAAAGCCCCCGTACTGCGGGGGCTTCGTGGATCGGTTTGGTTCGTTTAGACGATCGTTACGTTGACGGCCTGTAGACCTTTGGCGCCTTGCTCGACGTCGAACTCCACGCGCTGGCCTTCGTCTAAATTGCGAAAGCCGTCGCCCTGGATGGCTGAGTAGTGGACGAAGACATCCTCGCCCTCTTCACGCTCGATGAAGCCGTAGCCTTTGCCACCGTTGAACCACTTGACCGTACCAAGAACTCGATCAGACATTATCTTTTGCCTCCTTTAGGCAAGTTTGTGATAAGTTGCTTGTCTCGTTCCCGATGGTCAGGTTCACTTAAACAACCCGGCCCGAGCCGCATTCGCTCAGGCCTTGATCTTTCGACTTCCAGACAGAACTTGCATGCAACCTTCAAGCATGAATATTACCATATTTCTATGATATTTACCAGGGTATTTGAGATATGGTTCAGGACTATGAAAATGGTGAAGACGTGAATTAGCGTGCCAAGCGAGCATTGCTTGCTAAAGACTTTAGTCTATTATTCTAACCCCCCATTCGCCCCCCTTTGCATAGAACCCCTTCCCCCTACGGGGACCTTCGGCGGCACGATCAAGCGCGCTTGGAACCAGGGCTACTTACTCAACAAGGGACTGCAAAACGTAGGCGCCGAGATGAGCTTGATGGTCATCGCATACAACTTCGAGCTAGCCATCCAGGTCCTGGGCGTAGGCAGGATGCTGGAAGCTCTGGCTTAGCAGGGTTTCCCTTCCTTTTTTTCATCTTTGCTGCCAACTGTGGGTTTGAATATCAGGAAAATGGTCCTAAATCAACAAGTGCCCGATTCTTCAGGCACTTTTCGCACAATCTGTCGAGTTGTTAGGCGGACGGCATGGGACTCAAGTCAACGGATATACTGCCTGACGCGTTGAACAAGGTTTTCAACTGCTGAATCGACCTCCCGAGCGATGGGATCCTCAGGCGTGCCGTAGGCCCGCCTATGGTGCTCCTATATCCAGTCAGTATCCTGAGCAGGCGCGTGCGGGCGATTAGCGTTCATGAGCTGAGACTGAAAGTATGTCTGGAATGACACAGACAGATCGCGGAGGGAGGTCTCCAGCAGTAGGATGAGCTCCGTGATCTCCCGGTCCAGGAGAATGGATGCCTCCCATGAAGCTTCGTGTAAAAGCCTCCCTGCACTGCGGAGTGTCTCCATTCGCTTGCCTCTGGCGTGCCACTCATCGAGAACGGTTGCGGTTTGGGTTGTTTCGTCGGCAGCCCTTGTTCGGTCCGCTGATTCACCGGCGAACGTAAAGGGATTGCGGGCGGCATGAAAGTGATCGCGGAATTCGAATGCGCTAATTGCGATTCGCCTCGCAAGCTAAAACCTGGACTTTCCCCGTAACTCCCTTCTCCATTGCTGGAGGCCAGCAAAGCCGATTGCGGCTACCGCGATTGCAGAGAGACCGACTACGATGTCGGAGATTGTTCTAACGCCTTGTGCAAACCAATCCTGGAACATGGACACCTGGTATCTTACGCCGCAAGCCTAATGGTTTCGAGCTGCTAAGCCGAAGGTGCCGCTTGTTTTACCGGCGACCGCGCACTTTGCGGGGAAGCGCCGGGGTATTCACCGGGACCAGGAATTCCCGCCGCTCTGACCCTCACCAACGATTGGAAATCGCGCTACATCCCCGGTCGCTCGCGGAGCATCCTGGTGCTTTTCCAGGGCCGAAGGTACCGTAAAGGGCTCCAGCGAGATGTTAGGCAGCCGCGCCTGGCAGCTGGCAAGCAGCGCCCTCAACTGATCCATCGAGGCATTGCCCAAGATCACGGCTTCGAGGGGGTTCCTCCTTGGCAACCTCACAATAGACAAAGCTTCATCGATTGTGATTCCGTGAGCATGTACCAACCATGCACTAAGGATATGCCCCACTCGGCCACTTCCTCCCGAACAATGGACCACAACTCGCTCTCCCCTCTGGTCTGACTCCCTCAGGAAGGGAAGAATTTTGCCATGGAGGGTCTCGCCATCGCATAGATAGCCATCGGGAATTGCGGCCGAGCATACATTTTCCTCACCGAACTCACTACGATACTCAGCCAAGAGATCCACTTCGTAGAAATCCAGTTGTTCCTTAGGAAGGAGGCTACAAACACGCTTGATACCATTGTGCTTCATGAACGAGATCCATCGAGAGACCTCATGGGAGTCTACCGAGTGAAAGTCGAAGCCAGGCCGCTCGGCTCCGAACACGACCCTCTCTTCCTCATAGGCGGGTCCGAAGTTGTACTGCATCATGAACCTCTATGTCGAAGTGAGTGCCGCATAACCCGGAGCTGAGCCGCCAGGCGGCTGGCGCAGTGACACCCAACGCAAACCAAAACGCTGCAAAAGCGACGCAAATCTCAAAACGGCTCTCTATAGCCTGGTCGGCTCCAGCGACTTGTTGGGCGGCATTCAACTACCTGCTTTCCATGTTTATGCCTCATCAAGCCAACTCTCCAATGCGGCTTGCAGATTCTCTGATGTGTAATGCTCAAAAGGCTCTCCCGTCGCCTTCACCCAACGCCACGTATCGAAATACTCAAGACCTCGGTACCACCTCAACAGACCCGCATCGAATCCCATACGCTTACAGTAACGCTCTTCTATCCCCCTACCTCGCAACCCCGGCGATACAAAGAATGGCAACAAAAACTCATAGATAGGATCGCTGAACCCCGCATTCTCAAAGTCAATAACCCCTGCCAGCTGTCCATCTCGGGCAATCAGATTATCCAACCACAGGTCTCCATTGCTGAACCGAACTGCTGGCAACTCTGGCATCGTCTTTCTCAACTTCGCATACACCGCATCCGCCAGCAGGTGGGCATCGGCCTTGAAGTACTCGTGTGCTGCTTCAAGAACCCCCTCAGCCGTTTCCTCTTCCCCCAAGCGATCCTCAATAGCCGACAACTGCTCTCGTGAGACCTCTTGTAGCGCACAAACCGTGTCTATGTATAACTCCTCGGCCCATCGCTCGCCTGCCAGCATCGGCTCCAGTAACGATTCCCCCTCAACGAAATCACACAAGAAACACGGCACTCCCAATGCTTCGCCCTCTGGGTCCCAGCCGTATGCCCCAGGGGTCGGAATCGGAACCAATTCCATCGCTTGAAGGACCGCGTACTCATGCTCACTGCGCCTCGAATCCAATCGCAGCACATACAGTCGCATCACCCCGCTTACCTCTACATCCAGCCGCCACGGAGCATCACGCGTGCTTTTGGTCAGCGGCTCGGCATGAACAAACCGCACCTGGCTTTTCAGGGAGAGACTGAGGTATTGCTCACATTCCGCTTGATGTTCGTTGGGATTGAAGATTCTTGGCTCAACCATTCCAGATCCTTTGGCTTCGTGGACCCTAGCTCATGCCGCCCAACGAATTAAGGATTCATGTGGCGCGAAGCCGCCACATAATCCAAAGTTGGACTAAGCCGAGCGCTGCTCATCGAGACAGTATTTGGAATTTAAGTGAAGAGATAATCTAGAGAGCAGTTCTTCTATTATCACTCGTCTGAGACAATTGTAGCTGATGAAGGAAAGTGGGGGCAAGCCAAAACAACAAAAACGGGGGTAGCGCCGAGTGCAGGTGAAGGATGGCAAGCGTTTGCATGTATGTTTTCACGGTTGGAGGCAAACCGAAGCAAAAGGCGTGGTTGAGGGTGCCCAGTGCTAAGTGATATGTGCAGATCGTTCGATCAATATAAGTCATAGTCAAGGCGGGTGACGACCGTTGGGTTTGAGCGTTTCTACCCATTGCATCACCTGACCACAGACGGGGCAGCGTAGCTCAAGATGGTTGAGTCTTGCTCCTCGTAAGAGCATCGGGACGATGTACTCATGCGAGAGCTTTGCCATGTTGAACCCGCCCAGCAGCCGCCGGAGCTTGGGAAGCAGGCGGCGCTTGCTGGGGCTGAAGAAGCCATAATACCTGACCTTCACAAAGCCTTTGGGTAGAACGTGTTGCAGGAACCGGCGCATGAATTCCTGGGCTGAGAGAGTGCAGGTCCTGCCGAAGGTTCCCGGTGTCAGATGCTTTGTATCGAAAGGTGATCTGATCATCTGCTAGTTTCAAGAGACGATTATTGCTGATGGCCACCCGAAAGATGTATGGGGCCAGATACTTGAGAGCTGCGATGCCGCTGCCGACAGGTTGGCAACCTACGGCAATCCAATCCTGGGTCCAGGCTTCGGCAGGTACAGAGTCAAACAAGTCTGTCTTCTGCAAGGCGTCACGAAATTTGGCGCGGAAGATGATCGACAATGGCTTCACCGGAACCAGGAAATCTTGCCTGGAGGGGAGCCAGGTTTGCCCATCCGCCGCAAGACCACCGGCTGGTACCAGGTAATGCACGTGAGGATGATATGTCAGGTTCCGCGACCAGGTATGCAGAACCCCGATCAGACCTATTTGGCCGCCAACAAAACGAGGGTCGCGGGCCAACTTCTGGGTCGCCGCAGCGGAGGTGCGAAAGAGCAAGTTGTACATGCGCTTCTGGTTGCTCCGGACGATATCCCTGAGACCAGCCGGCAAGGTGAAGGTGAGCAGGAAGTAGGGAACAGGGAGCAGTAAATCCTTTTGCTGATCCAACCATTGTTGAGCGGCATCGTTCTGGCACTTGGGGCAGTGGCGGTTCTTGCAGGAATGATAACTATACCTGGCCCGCTCGCAATTTGGACAGTAGTAAACCTGACCACCGAGCACCTCGGTGCGGCATTGTTCAATGTCATGCATGGCCCGTCGATGGCTGGGCAACATGCGGGGGCCAAACTTCTCCCGATAGGCTGGTCCATAACGATGTAAGATGGTGGCCAGCTCTACCACACCAGCTCATCCATCAGTCGATTGATGGTTTCGGCGGCCAGGACATCGGATTTGCGAGTCAGGTGGGTGTAGATAGCTGTGGATAAGAGCGAGCGGTGACCCAGATAGGTCTGGATGAGACGCAAATTCACCCCCGCTTCGAGGAGATGCGTTGCCCAAGAATGGCGCAAGGTATGAACGGTAGCTCGCTTATGAATGCCGCTTTCTTTCAGTGCGCTCCGAAACGCATGCTGCACACTGCTTGGGCAAAACGGCTTTGTGGCTGTAATCTCCCCACGGCTCGGAAAGATCCAGATCGGGTGCCGATGGCTGATCCAAATATTACGCAGCAATCCAAGCGTTCGCTGCGGCAGGGGAACGTAGCGGTCCTTGGCGCCTTTTCCATGGCGGACATGGATAAGCATCCGAGCGCTGTCGATATCAGCAACCTGCAGGTAGACGCCCTCCTGCAAGCGCA